>Ga0134124_10000546_pt1 | contig 31444 bp, 31 predicted proteins | sample KB304_FD_96880 | JGI IMG/M metagenome (GOLD analysis project Ga0134124, IMG submission 96880) | Terrestrial soil microbial communities without Nitrogen fertilizer from Kellogg Biological Station, Michigan, USA - KB3-0-4 | ecosystem: Environmental > Terrestrial > Soil > Unclassified ... | reverse complement strand
TCGGTGTCGTACCAGCGGTTGAATTCCTCGTCCGCCTCGGGCGCCACGGCCAGGCGCACGGTGAACACCACCGGCGCGTGCAGCTCGCCGGGGTTGCCCACGGCCGCGACGCGCTTGTAGATGAGCTGACCCTCGACGTTGATGTGCGGCGCCACGCGCTTGTCCCAGTCGGTGGGGTTCTCGGTCATGTGCTGCAGCACCGGGTGCTTGAGCACGCCGGTTTCCTCCAGCTCATAAAAGGTGAGGTAGCGCGGCGCATTCCCTGTAGACTGCGCCGCCAGCCGGTAGCGCACCGCGGCCAGGAACCCCGGCACCTGCATGCGGGGCGGAATGTGGTGGGTGTTGTACCAGTTGTTGTACTCGTCCTCGAAGTCCGGCGCCACGCTGCCGTACACCGCCACCAGGCCGTTGCCCCGCTTGCCCGCCATGTATCCTCCTCGCCTTCTAGGCCGTCACGTCGCGGATCATCGCATCGAATGAATGCGGCTATATTAATGCCTTATCGCCGCATTTTGGGGTAACCACCCACGACAACCAGAGGAGGCGCATGAACACCATCGACCTGGGCGCGGTGAGCGTGGTACGGGTGCCCGAATCCGAAAACACGCCCATCGACGCCAGGCACCTGTTCACCACGCATGACCTGTCCGCCCTCGAAGCGCACCGGCACTGGCTGGAGCCGCGGTTCATGGACGCCGACGGCCGGCTGCGGATGAACATCCAGGCCTACGTGGTGAAGACCCGCCACCACACCATCCTGGTGGATGCCTGCGTGGGCAACGACAAGGCGCGCCAATACCCCGCTTTCAACCAGATGCGCGGCCCCTGGCTGCAGACCCTGGCCGCGGCCGGCGTCACCCCCGAGCAGGTGGACTTCGTCATGTGCACCCACCTGCATTTCGACCACGTGGGCTGGAATACCAGACTGGTGGACGGCCGCTGGGTCCCCACCTTCCCCAACGCCAAGTACCTGTTCGCGCGGCCGGAGTGGGAGTACTGGAAAGCCGAATACGAAGCCGGGCGCGAGCCTTATGGTTCGTTCGCCGACAGCGTCCTGCCGGTCATGGACGCGGGCAAGGGCGTGATCGTGGAGGCCGACCACGGCATCGACGACGAGGTGTGGCTCGAGCACACGCCTGGCCACACCCCCGGGCACGTGTGCGTGCACGTGGGCGGCGCGGCGGGCGGGCGCGCGGCAGGCGGGCGGGCCATCATGACCGGCGATCTCATGCACCACCCCATCCAGTGCGCCATTCCCCATTGGGAAGTCGGCGCCACGGCCGAACCGGAGGTATGCACCCGGGTGCGGCGCGGTTTCCTGGAGCGCAATGCCGACAGCGGCCGGCGCATACTCACGGCGCACTTCGTGGCGCCCGACGGCGGCTTCATCCGGTCGGCTGGCGAGCATTGGCGCTACGCACTGGCCTGAACGAACAGCCAAAGGCCGGCAAGCCCCGTAACGGGTTTGCCGGCCCACAGTGCGGCGGGTTTGCTGTTGATGCCGTGACGCTAGTGGGCGCCTCGCACCGCCGCGCTCACATTGGCGGCGACTCGGGTGTCCATACGGGCTGCCTCGGCCTTGTCATGACGGTCCGCGCGGGCGGCGGCAGCCTGGTTCTGCGCGGCCGCGGCCTGGGAGGCGTTGCGGCGGTCGCGCAGGTCGGCCACCTGGCGACTGTTCCAATCGTTGCGGCGCGCCATCATGTCGCGGTCGCGGTCGTGATCACGCTCGCGTTGGAGGTGGGCCGTGTCACGGTCGTGGCCGCGCCGGGCGTCGGCGAAGTCACGGTCGTGGTCGCGGTCGCGCCGCAAGTCGGCCACATCGCGGTGATCACGGTCCTTGTCGCGGTTGAAATCGCCGCGGTCAGCGAAGCGGTCGCGATCGCCGTGCCTGAAGTCGCCGGTGTCACGCCAGCCGTTGAGGTGGTCGCCGAAGCGGTCGTCGCGGTCATCCCTTCCTCGCTCGGCAAAGGTCTCGCGCGCATCGCGCCGGTCCTGCCTCAGGTCGGCGAAGTCCGAGCGCAGTTCGCGCCGGTCGCTCCGCAGGTCGGAGTAGGTCTTGCCCATGGCATCGCGGGTGTTCTCCAAAGCGGCACGGTCGCTGCGGATTTCCTGGTTGTCCTGCCGCAGTTCGGCGCGCTTGGCGTCAATGGCGGCCCGGTCGCCGCTGCGGAAGTCCGAGCGCAGGTCGCGAAGGTCGGCATTCCGCTCGATGTAATCCTGCTGCAGTTCCTGCCGCCGCGCGTTCAATTGCTGGCGCTCGTTGCGGAGCTCGTTCCGGTCAGACCGGATGTCGGCGAAATCGGACCGGATTTCACGCTGGTCCTGACGGATTTCAGCGAACGGGCTTTGATGGTTCTGCTGGCCATCGCCTTGTTGCCAGCCCTGCCACGAGCCGTTGCCGGTGCCGGAGGAGTTCGATGCGGGCGCCTGGTTGGCCGTCAGCGCGGCGCCGCCGCCGACTTGTGCATTGGTCTGCACCGTGTTGGTTTGCGCCGTGCCGGCTTGCGCACTGGTATCGGCGGCTGCCGCGGCGTTTCCGGAGGCCGTTGCGCCCGGTGCAGTATTGCCTGGCATGGCCGTTCCGGCGTAAAGCGTCTGCGCCGCGAAACTGGACGCACTGCCCAGGGCGAGCGCAATCAGGGTTCGTCGAAACATGTCGTTGCTCCTTCCAGTGTTGACGGATGCCGGCCCAAACCGGCAGGGAAGAATTTCCGCCCCGCGCATGGCGCCGGTCGCGTGTCACCTGCAACGGCCATGCCGCGGCCCGGGACCGCGCGCGAAATCAATGGCTTCTCGGATTTTGCCCGGGTGCAGAAAATGCAAACGTCGCCGTGCAGTGACGCGCCGCTCGCGTTCGGCGGGTAAAAAAGCGGTGTCGCCGCGCAATAAATGCAATCGTTTCTGTCTCAGAAAAGTGACAGCTTCGGCCAAGTGGTTTTACGCCGGGAACTTTGCGGGAACCAGGCTGACACAATGGAACTCGACACCCACGGTGGGGCACACATGCGCGGAGCAAAAAGACAATTCACATCAATGGTCAGGTCAATGAGCCGGCAATGGAGCGGGCCATCCGCTTTCACCATTTGCACCGCTTCGCTGGCCACCGCGGCGCTGATGGCCGGTTGCTCCAGCGCGCCGACCCAGCATGCCTACTTCAGGACCGACACGCCCTTCAGCAAGGTGGTGCAGGGCCCGGGTGACTCGGTGTGCTGGAGCGTGAAACGCGCTTTCCTCACCCAGGGCTACATGCTGGACCGCGGCGGGGATTCGGCCATCATGTCCGGCACCAAGGATGCGCAGATCGACGAGAAAAACAACGAGACGCTGCGCCTGCAGGCCACCTGCGTGGACAACCACAACGGCACCAGCACCGTGTTCACCACGGCCGAGCGCGAGTTGAACCGCCTGCAGCGCATCAAGACGTCGGTCTCGGCGGGCATCAGCTTTGCCACGGTCACCGTGCCCACCAGTTCCGAGGATGCCCTGCGGGTGGTGCGGCGGGAGACCATCCAGGATCCGAAGTTCTACGAGGGCTTCTACCAGCTGGTGCAGACCTATGCTTCCGAGGACGCCGCCGCCCAGACCAGGTTGCCCCGCCAGGACCGCGACGCCCGCCAGGACCGCGACCCGCGCGACCGCGATGACGGGACGCGCAGGCAGGACGAGGCGCGGCGCCAGTAGGCGAACGGGCGACCAAGCGGCCCGCATACCGCTTCAACTGTGACTTATTTCCTGGGTCGGCGCGGGTGGCGCGCCTAGCATCGAGTAGCTTCGCGCCAACGCATCAGGGAGAGTACGTGGAACACGGGTTCAAACCGGAACCGCGTGCGGTCTTGCCGCCCGCGGACATGGGGGTGACGTTCTTGTTGCCCCTGGCGGCGTGCCTGTTGCTCGGCGCGGCGACCGTGGTGGGCTGGATGCTGCTGCGCTGACGCGGCACGCGATTGCGAACGCCGGCCGCCAGGCCGCCCATGAACGCCGCTATCCGGACACAAAGCGCAAGGCGCCCCACTCAGTCCTGCAGCGCCCGCTCGTGCAGGAAGGCGGCATGCCGCGGCGCGCGCCGCGTCCTTGACCACTCCTCGAGCATGTCCCACTTGACCGCATCGAGGCGGCGCAATTGCGCCTCTTCTTCGGGATCGGGGCAGGCCAGCTCGATGCGGTGGCCGTTGGGGTCGAAGAAATAGATCGAGTGGAACAGGCCATGGTCGGTGACGCCCAGCACCTCCACGCCGTTGGCCTCGAGGTGCTCGCGGAAGGCCAGCAGTTCGGCGCGGTCCTTCACCCTGAACGCAATGTGCTGCACCCATTCCGGCGTGTTGGGATCGCGTCCCATGGGGGGCTGGGTGGGCAGCTCGAAAAAGGCCAGCACATTGCCCGCGCCCGCGTCCAGGAACACGTGCATGTACGGGTCGGGTGCCTTGGTGGAGGGCACGCGGTCCTCGGCGATGGCCAGCACGAAATCCATGTTGAGCATCTTCTGATACCAAAGCACGGTCTCCTTGGCATCGCGGCAACGGTACGCCACGTGATGGATGCGGTCGATTTTCATGATGGTTCAGCCTCCGCCGGCGCCTTCAGGGTGCCGCGCCGTATCTGGTCGCGCTCCATGGATTCGAACAGCGCCCGGAAGTTGCCCTCGCCGAAGCCGTCGTCCTTTTTGCGCTGGATGAACTCGAAAAACACCGGCCCGAGCAACGGCTGCGAAAAAATCTGCAGCAGCAGGCGTTTTTCCTCGTCCTTCGTCGAGCCGTCCAGCAGGATGCCGCGCGCCTGCAACTCGGGCACGGGCTCGCCGTGCCCGGGAAGGCGCTCCTCCAGCATCTGGTAGTAAATGTCGTTGGGCGGGGTCATCAGCGGCACGCCCGCCTGGCGCAAGCTGTCCACGGTGGCCAACAGGTCGTCGGTGAGCAACGCGATGTGCTGGATGCCCTCGCCGCTGAAGGCCATGAGGAATTCCTCCACCTGGCCTGCCTGGCCCGAGGATTCCTCGTTGAGCGGTATGCGGATCATGCCGTCGGGGGCGGTCATGGCCTTGGAGGTGAGCCCGGTGTATTCGCCCTTGATGTCGAAATAGCGGATTTCGCGGAAGTTGAACAGGCGCTCATAGAACTTCGCCCAGTAGCCCATGCGCCCGCGGTACACGTTGTGGGTGAGATGGTCGATCAGCATGAGGCCGTGGCCGCGCGGGCGGCGCGCGGCGCCATCGGCTGCGGCGAATTCGTCCAGGAACTCGAAGTCGATGTCGTAGATGGACTTGCCGTCCTCGAAGCGGTCGATGAGATAGAGCGCGGCGCCGCCGATGCCGCGGATGGCGGGCAGGCGCAACTCCATGGGGCCGGTGGGCATGTCCAGCGGCTGCGCGCCCAGTTCGAGCGCCCTGGCATAGGCCTTGTGCGAGTCGCGCACGCGAAAGGCCAGGCCGCAGGCCGAAGGGCCGTGCTCGGCGGCGAAATAGGCCGCCGCGCTTCTGGGCTCGCGGTTGACGATGAAGTTGATGTCGCCCTGGCGGTACAGCAGCACGTCCTTGGAGCGGTGGCGCGCCACCAGCGAAAAGCCCAGGCGCTCGAGCACCGGCTCCAGCACGTTGGGCGAGGGCGCGGCGAACTCCACGAACTCGAAGCCCGCCAGGCCCATGGGATTGTCGAACAGGTCGCTCATGGCCGCCTCCTTCCATCCGCTGCATACACCGTATGCCCGGCGCAGGGGTATGTCAAATGCGCCGCGCCTGCCCGTCGGACTATTTGGGACTATTGTGCGGCGCCCGGCCGCCTGGAGGGTTACACGCTATAGTTGCGATACGGCGAATTTCGCGGGGGGCGCATGAACCTGATCGAACTCTTCCGGGGCGAGGGCCACTTCCAAGCCCTGGCGGCCGGCCAACCGCTGTTTTTTGCCGGCCAGAGCGGCGACCAGATGTACGTGCTCATGGAGGGCCAGGCCGACATCCTGCTGGGCGACGACGTGGTGGAATCGGCCGGGCCCGGCGCCATCGTGGGCGAAATGGCGCTGGTGGACCGGGGGCCGCGCAGCGCCACCGTCATCGCCCGCACCGATTGCCGCCTGCTTCCCATCGACGCAGGCCGCTTCAGTGCTTTGATCCAGCAGACACCGGAATTCGCGCGCCACGTCATGCGGGTCATGGCCGATCGCATTCGCGCCATGAACGGCCGCAACGCCCAGCTCATGGAGCATATCCTGCGCTTCTGAGCCTGCTAGGGCAATTTGTCCAGGTCGATGTCGGCCACCGAGTCGAACACATAATCGGGTTGATAGGGGCGCAGGCGCAGTTGCTCGCGCGAGGTGAGTCCGGACAGCACCAGCACGGTTTTCATCTGCGCCTGCACGCCCACGTCGATGTCGGTGTCCAGGCTGTCGCCTATCATGAGCGTGCGCGTCGGCTCGATGCCGAACTGGCGCTCGGCCTGGCGGATCATCAGGTGGTTGGGCTTGCCCACCACGAAGGGCCTGCAGCCGGTGGCCTTTTCAATGGGGGCGGTCAGTGCGCCGCAGCCGGCCTTAACACCCGTTTCGGTCGGTGACAGCGCCTCGTCGCTCACGGTGACGAAGTTGGCGCCGCCCAGCACCAGCTTGATGGCGGCATTGATCTCGTCCTGCCCGTAGGCCCCGCCCGTGGCCACGATGACGAAGCGCGGCTTGCGGGTGGTGAACCTCGCCCCGGCGCGCTCCAGCTCCTCGCGCAGTGCGCGGCTGCCCACCAGGAAGACCGATGCATGCGGACTGTGGTCGCCGACGAACGCGGCCATGGCCTGGGCCGAGGTGTAGAAGCGCCCGGCCGGGATGTCCAGGCCGAGCTTGGCCAGGCGGCCGTGCAGTTCCGCGGGGCTGTGATCGGGCGAATTGGTCAGGAACAGGAAGTTGCGGCCGCTGGCCTTGAGGCGCGACAGAAAGCGGCGCGCCCCGGGGATGACTTTTTCGCCTCGGTGCAGGACCCCGTCCAGGTCGCTGACAATGGAAAAGCGGGTCGCGCCCGAGGCCTTGGCGGAACTCATGGCCGCTCCGCGCTCGCCTGCTTGCCCTCCTTCATGTCGAGCGCAAACTTCGCCGCCCCCGCGGCCACGGCGTGCTTGCCCAACGCCGCCACCTTGATCTTCAGGCCGGCGATGTTGCCGCGGCCGCCGTGCGTTTCGATGCCGGCCTTGATTTCCTTGCGCACCAAGTGCGGCAGCGCCTCCACCAGCCCGCCGCCCAGGATGACCGTGTCCGGATTGACGAAATCGACAATGTTGGACATGGCCGTGCCCACGATGCGGGCGCGCTCCTGCACCAGCGCCCTCACGGTTTTGTCGCCTTTCTTCACGGCCTCGGCCAACTGGCGGCTTTTGATCTTGGTGCCGTCGGTGCCGATTTTTTTCAGGTTCTGGGTGGCGAAATGGCGCGCGGCCAGCTTGGCGGCGTCGCCGGCAATGGCGCGCCGGCTGGCCACATTGTCCAGCACTTCCTTTTCCGGCGCTTGCGCCTTGGGTCCCATGACGTGCACCAGGTAGTTGCCGATATCGCCGGCGAAGCCCGTGGCGCCGTCATACAGCTTTCCGTCGATGATGAGCGCGGCCCCCAGGCCGGTGCCGATGAACACCGCGATGGCGTGGCGGGCGCGCCTCGCCGCACCCAGGCGGAATTCTCCATAGAGCCCGGCCTGCACGTCATTGATCATGTAAGTTCGGGCGTGCGCCATTTTTTCTATGCGCTGGCGCAGTGGATAACCTTCGAGGAAGGGAATGTTGACCGCCGCCGTGATCCGGCCCGACTTGGGATTGATGCGGCACGCCGAGCCCACGCCCACGCAGGCCAGCCGCAGGCCGCGCTTGCGGGCGACATTGCGCAGGGCCGCGATGCGCTCGGCCAGTTCCGCGCGGAACACGTCGCGGCCCTTGGGCACGCGGGTCTTGAACTTTTCCTCGGCGACGAGGTGGAAATCCCGGTCGTACAAACCCAGCAGCACCTTGGTCCCGCCGATGTCGATACCCAGCACGCACCCCTGTTTTTTCATTGACGCCCTTTCATGGCAACACTGCCATGGAAGCTCGCTTTCCCGCAGAGGAGAAAGCCGCATGGGCGCGCGGGAAAACGCCGACAGCGGCGCCTCAGCCCCCGGCCGGGAAGCGCACGTGCGGAAAGTGATGGAGTAGCGCAGGCCGGCCACCGCCGGAATGTGGTGCTGCCATCCCTGCCGGATCTCGCCCCGCATCAGGTAGGCGGAGCGCGGCGCGAGCTGGATTTCGAACAACGGCCTGCGCCGCGGGAGCCGTTCGGACTGGTAGGGCCGGAACTGCATGCGCGCCGTCCCGGCCAGCGAGATGCCGGCGACCACGCCGAAATGCGGGGCGTCGCTGTGCCAGCCGATGGGCGTGCCCGGCGCGTATTCGGTCACCAGGGCGTGAACGAAATCCGCCTCGTCGAGCCCGCACCATTGCGCCACGCGCTGCCGCAGCGGCAGGAGAAAGGGCGCGAACGGCCGGCGCTGCCCCGGCGCTGGCGAATCGCCGGCCCCGGCGTCCGCGCCGGCATAGTTGGGATCGTCGAATTCGCCAAAGCGCACCACGCGGCGGCGCGCCGTGTAATCCTGGTAGCGCGCGGCGGCAAAAGGCAGCGGGGCAATGTGGCCTAGCAACCGTGCTTCCTCAGCCGGAGTGAGAAAATCCGCCCGGTAGAGCAGGCCGTGAGGCAACGCTTCCTCGGCGAACAGCGTGCCCTGCACAGGGGAGGCGGAATGGCGCATGGGCTGAAAATAGCACGGCGGCGTGTCGATGAAGTCTTACACGCCTCGGCTCGTCGAAGCGCCTCCCCGCAATCAGGCTTTTACCGGCAGGCAGACGCGGCGGGACCCGTTAGGGTAGGCTATCTTCGCGCAGGAAGACGCCATGAACGACATTGCCCTGAAAGACCGAAAAGCTGCCGGCCCGGCCGAAAAAGCGCAGGACGAGCAGGCACCGCTGGGCTCGCATCCCTCATCCGAAGAACTGCTGGACGCGGCCGTGGAAGAGACTTTCCCGGCCAGCGACCCGCCGGCCATCGGCGCCGGCGTGCGCGCCGCAAAGAAGGAGCCCGATGAGGTTGTGCCGCAGCCATCGCAGGCGGGCAGCCGGGATCCCTTTCCGTGGCCGCGCGGGCCGCGGCGTTGATGCGTGCATTCTGATGGCATAGACTGATCGCATAGTCTGATCGAGTCACCTGATCGAATAACCTGATCGCATAACTACTGCGATGCCCGCCAACGCCACGCTCCGCCGTGCTTCCCGTCTTACGCCGGAGCAACTGGGTAATGCGCGCCGCACCAGGGCGAAGCTGCTGTTGCTGAGCGCAGGCATGTTCGCCTTCGGCTTTCTGTTCGCACTGCTGTGCCGCGAGCTCGGCAGGGTTTCGGGCAGCGAGAATCTGTTCCTCCCCGACCGCTACACGCCGGTCCGGCAGGTGGACCTGATGCGCAGCGTATCGGTGGAGTTCGATGCCGCCACCCAGAAGCTGGCGTGGAGTTTCCGCCCCGTCGAGGCCCGCATCGGCGTCCATCCCGGCGAGGTGCGACAGGTCATGTATGAAATCAGCAACACCCTCGACAGGCCGGTCACGGCCCAGGCCATCCCGGCGTATCTGCCGGCGGATGCGGAGCGCTATTTCAAGCGGCTGGAGTGTTTCTGCTTCCATCCTCAGACGCTCGCCCCGCACGAGACGCGCCGTGTGCCGGTGATCTTCGTCATCGACCCGGCGTTGCCCGCGAGCCTGGGCACCGTCACGCTGTCCTATACCTTCTTCGAAGTGGGCGGCGCTGAACCCATTCGGCCGGCGCAGCCCTGGCCGGTGGCGCGTCCGCGCTGGACCCGCGCTGAACCGGACACCACCCCTGGCCTGATCCGCTGGTAGACGTTCCCATGGCGACGCGGGGCCGCGCAGGCCGCAGCGCCTGCTGGATGCCCCGCGCGTGCTACTTGACGAACTCCGGCTCGGGCAGCCCGAGCATGGCCACGAACTGGCCCATGCCCTTGTAGTTGGCCACGGCCATGCCGAGCTCGACGAATTCCTCGGGCGTGAACACGCGCATCAGCTCGTCCCACAGCTCATCGGGCATGCCGTGGTGATCGTGCCACATCTGGTCGGCGTAGCGCACCGCCGCGCGCTCCTGCGGGCTGAGGCGGGCATCGTCGAAATGCCCCGTCATCACGGCCTGGGCCAGGCTCTCTTCCACAACCTGCTCGCCCGACCGGGCGAGATGGCGGCCTGTCATTCAATAGTGGCACTGGTTGAGCTGGGCGATGCGCAGCCGCGCGATCTCCTTGGTGCGCAGGGCAAGCTTGCCCTTGTAGTGCATCTGCGTGTAGTAGGCGAGGAATTTCTTGTACAGCTCGGGGGCGTGTCCGAGCTGGCGGGTCTCCACGGGATCGCCGCCGCGTTCCAGGCGCGCCTTCAGTTCCGGGTCGAGCTTGTCCAGGGCGATGCCCTGCATGCGGGGAATGGGGCAGGCCGCGCCCAGGGTGTTCACGTCGCCGGTTTCCACATTTTGGTCGTTCATCGTGCTCTCCAGGTTCCGCCCAAGACTAGCGCAGCTTCAGTCCTTTCGCCAGCATGCCGGCGATTTCATTATTTTGGCGCTGGGTGTCCTTACGCAGCGCGTCCACGCTGGTCGCGATGGGCAGCCAGCCCATGGCCTTGTAGCGCGCGAGCGCCTCGGGCTGGCGCGACATGTCGTTAAGGTCGGCATTGAGCCGGGTCACGATGTCCTGGGGTACGCTCGGCACGGTGTACATGCCCAGCCACAGCACGAAGTTGAAGTCGGGCAGGCCCACGCCGCTTTCGGCGATGGTGGGCACGTTGGGCGCGTCGGGATGGCGCGTGGGGCCCGAGTAGGCGAGCGCCTTGAGCCTGCCGAGCTTGACCTGCTGCATGACCTTGCTGTCGCCGAAATAGGCCTGCACGTCGTTGGCCAGCAGCGCGGCTTCGGCCGGCACGCCGCCCTTGTAGTTGACGTAGGTCCAGGACAGGCCGAGACGGTCGCGCATGCCCTCGAAGGGCGCCAGCGGCACGCTGGCCGTCCCGAGGTTGAGCTTGCCGGGATTGGCCTTCACCCAGGCGATGAATTCGGGAAAAGTGTTGACCGGCAGGCTGGGATTGGTCTGCAGGAACATGCCCGAGCCGGCGAAGATGCCGAAGGGCAGGATGTCCTTGGTGGAATCGAACGTGGTGTCCTTGTTGATCAGGCTTTCATAAGCCAGGCCGTTGGAGCCGGCGAGCAGGGTGTAGCCGTCGCCCGGCTGCTGGATGACGTAGGCCGCGCCGACGTTCTGCCCGGCCCCGGGACGGTTCTCGACGATGAAGGGCTGCTTGTACTTCTGCTCCAGGAAATTCGCGAACATGCGGCCGAAAGTATCGGTCGGTCCGCCCGGCGACAGCGGCACCACGATTTTCACCAAGTGCGAGGGATAGGCGCCTCCGGACTGGGCGGACGCCGCGGCGGAAACGCCCAGGGCAAGAAGCGCGGCAGACAGCGGAGCAAGCGATGCGGCGGCAAGCACCGTGCGCAGGGACCGGACCATTGCATTCCTCCTTTTCACGCGTGCGCTTAGTATGCTCCGAAGCGGTCGCGGCATTCAATGGGGCCTAGGTTCTGGGGCGTAGGTTCTTGAAAGCCAGGGACGGCGGGGGCATGGCCACATGAACTATGATGCGCAAAACAATCCCAGCGACTATCCGGGAGGCTTATGCCGTATCGCGTCATCCAGTGGTCCACCGGCGCCATGGGCAAGACCTGCCTACGCGCCGTCATCGACCATCCCGACCTGGAACTGGCGGGCGTGCTGGTGTACTCCGACGCCAAGGCCGGGCAGGACGCCGGCGAGATCGCGCGGCGCCCGCCCACGGGCGTGCTGGCCACGCGCAACGTCGAGGACATCCTCGCGCTCAAGGCCGACGTGGTGGTGCATGCCGGACTGCTGCAGCCGCCCTACGGTGCGCACGACGACGACATCGTGCGCCTCCTCGAATCGGGCAAGAACGTCATCAGCATCAACGGCTACAGCCATCCACGGCACTGGGGCGGCGCGCGGCTGGCGCGGCTCGAGGCCGCCTGCGCCAAGGGCGGCGTGTCGCTGATGGGCGCCGGCCTCAATCCCGGTACCATCGGCGAGAAGATCGCCGTCACCGCCACCAGCATGTGCTCGGAAGTGCAGCGCGTGCAGGTGGCGGAAGTGGTGGATTGCAGCATCATGCGCAATCCCGATTATGTGTTTCGCATCCTGGGTTTCGGCGCCGACCCCACGTCGGTCGATCCCAACGACCCAGCCTGGGGGCCTGCCTCGGCGCTGAACGGCATGTACGCCGAGGTGCTGGCGGCCATGGCGTCGCATCTGGGCTGGACGCTTGACGCTGTCGAGACCGAGCACGAGCTGGGGCCGGCGGCCGAAGAACTGGTGGTGTCGGCCGGCACCATCGCCAAGGGCAAGGTGAGCGCGCTGGTCTGGCGCTGGCATGGCGTGGTGGCCGGCCGCCGAGCACTCAGCATGAGCATCACCTGGACCATGAATCCCATCGCCGAGGGCACGCCGCTGTGGACGGTGCACATCGAGGGCTCGCCCGGCGTGCGCGTCGCGGTGCACCTCGAGCGGCCGGCCGACGCGAAGTTCAGGACCACCGCCGAGCAGCTCGGCCTGGCGGGCGCCGTGGTCAACGCCATTCCCGTGGTGTGCGCCGCGCCGCCGGGCGTGATCACCATGCCGGTGTCCACGCCCTTCCGGGCTTCGCCGGGGCGGACATAAAACATGGCCATGGCATTGGCATGACTCAGCAGCGCGAGGTCGCCATCGTGGGCGTGTGCGCCACGCGCCAGCAGCGCCGCTCGGGCCGCAGCGCGCTGTCGCTCATCACCGAGGCCACCGAGGGTGCGCTGGCCGACGCCGGCCTCGCCATGCGCGACGTGGACGGCTACGTGGCCTTCACCTTTCCCGGCGGCAACGGCCGCCAGGGCTCGTTCGACGGCAACATCGCCTACCAGTTCGGCCAGCCCTTCGGGCTGGTGGCGCAAATGTCCGGCGCCATGGCGGTGCTGATGGCGGCGGCCGCCATCCGCCAGGGCACGGCCAGCGTGGTGGTCATTCCCGCCGGCGGCTCGCAGAGCGTCCAGGCCGGGGAGACGGCGGACTACACCCGTCCCGCCTTCGAATTCACCGAGTGGACCGGCTCGATCACGCCGGCGCAGTTCGCGCTCATCGCGCAGCGCCACATGCACGAATACGGCAGCACGGTCGAGCAGTTCGCGCGCATCGCGGCCGAGATCCACAACCACGGCCACGTCAATCCCGAAGCGGTGATGTTCGGCAAGGGGCCGTGGACGCTTGAGCAGGTGCTGGCCGCGCGCATGATCGCCGAGCCCTTCACCCAGCCCATGTGCTCGCTGGTGAACGACGGTGCGAGCTGCATCGTGGTGACCAGCGCCGAGCGCGCCCGCGACTGCCGCCACCCGCCGGTGTGGGTGCTGGGCGGCGCCATGGAATACATGGGCAACAGCTATTACGAGGCGCCGTCGCTGGCGCTCATGGACAGCCGGCCGAGGATGATCGCGGGCTTCCAGCGCGCCGGCATACGCCACGACGACACCGACATCGTCATGTGCTACGACCATTTCGCGCACGCGCCCATCATGCAGATGGAGACGTTGGGCTTCTGCGAGCCGGGGGAGGGCGGAGACTACGCGCTGGAGGTCATGGGACTGGATGGCCGGCATCCGGTGTGCCCGGACGGCGGCAACCTGTCGTACAGCCACAACATGATCCCCTACAACTTCAAGCAGATCGAGATCGTGCGGCAGTTTCGCAACGACGTCCCGGATCTGTGCCCCGGCGCGGCCCAAGGCGTGCACACCTACGACCGCGCCATTTGCCGCAAGGTACGGGACCCGAAGCTGGCGGTGGCCTGCGGCCCGCAGACCGAGGGGCGGCATTCCTTCGTGCTGCTGGCCAAGGATTGAGCATGGCATCCACCATGGCAACTTCACCCGCCGAGGCTCGGCCGTTGCCCGTGCCTTCGCCGCTGACCCTGCCGTTCTGGGAAGGCACGCGCGCCCACAAGCTGCTGTTGCAGCGCTGCCGCAAGTGCGGGGCCTTCCGCTGGACGCCGCAGTATTTGTGCACGGGCTGCCACGCCGAGGCATACGACTGGACCGAGACCAGCGGCCGCGGCGTCATCTATGCCTTCACACGGGTGCAGCGTCCGGCGTCGCCGGCTTTCAAAGCGCCCTACGTGGTGGCGGTGGTGCGGCTGGAGGAAGGGCCGCTCATGCTGACCAACATCGTCGGCAGCGCGCCGGATGCGCTCGCCATCGGCGCGCCGGTGGAGGTGCGCTTCGAGAAGGCCAGCGAGGACATCACGCTCTACCTGTTTCAGCCGGTCGCACCAGTCAAGCCTTGAACGAAAACAAAAACGCCGCCCATGACGGCGGCGTTACCGGCTCCGGCTCCAGCGGTGCGGTCAGTTGAGCCTAATACCGCTTTCCTTCACCACCTTGCTGAGCGCATCGATGTCATCGCGCATGCGCTTTTCCACCACCTCGGGGGGCTGGTACTTGGGTTCGGGGAACTGCAGGGCCACTTTCTCCACCAGGTCGGGTTTGTCGAAGAAGGCGCGTACCGCCGCCGAGAGCTTGTCCACCACGGGTTTGGGCAGGCCGGCCGGGCCGGAGATGCTGCCCCAGGTGCTCATGGCGAGTTGCCCGTAGCCCTGTTCGGCGAGGCCGGGCGCTTCCGGGTAACGCGCCATTTTCACTCCGGAGGTGGACACGGCGCGCAGGCGGCCGACCTTGATGAACTCCACGTCGTTGGGAATGTTGCCGATGGCCACTGCCACGCGGCCGGCCATCACGTCGTTGCCCGCCGGTCCCAGGCCCTGATAGCCGATGTGTTCCCATTGCAGCCCCTGCGCCGCCCCGACGCGCGCGCCGAACAGGTGCCCGGTGCTGCCCGTGCCGGCGCTGGTGTAGTTGACCTTGCCGGGGTTGGCCTTGACCACCGCGATCAGGTCCTTGAGGCTGTGTACGTTGGACATGAGCGGAGCGTTGGGGTTGACCAGCACCACGAAAGCCGAGTCGTAAATGAAGGCGACGGGCGTGACATCCGCCGGGGAGAAGGTCTTGCCCGCCACCAGCACCGCCACCAGCGTGGTGCTGAGCAGCGGCCCAATGGTGTATCCATCCGGGGCCACGCGCTTGAGGTCATCGAAAGCAATCTGCCCGTTCGCCCCGGGCTTGTTCTGCACGATAATGGTCTGGCCCAGGCTGGGCGACATGCCTTCGGCGATCAACCGCGCGGCGATGTCGGTGGGGCCGCCCGCGGCGAAGCCCACCACCATGGTCACGGGCTTGTTGGGATAGCCCTGCGCGAACGCCGAAGCCGCTAAAACCGCGCTGCCCACCAGCGCCGCGAACTGACGAGTGAAACCCATTCCCTCCTCCTTCCGGTTATGTCTGCGGTTGCATATGGAGTGATGCCGGGTGAGACGCCACTGGCGCGCAGTCTAGCATCGCACCGGGCGGCTTGGGCCAGACGCGGCGCGCGGCTACAGGATCTTCTTTCGGGCGCGAATCAGCTCGAGCGCGCGCCGTCCGCGGCGGCGCAGCCAGCCCTCGCTGGTATGCAGCCGGCCCAGTGCCGTGGTGGCGAAATAGAAACGCGGTTTCAGGCCCTGCTGCACTGCGGCCTCCCGCCGCGAAACCCGCAGCAACAGCGAGGACCGCGCGTCGGCCCGGGCCGGCAGGGCGTCGGCCCTGGCGTTGAAGATTTCGAGCGCAAGGTCGGACACGCGGTTTTGCCGGTCGACGCTGCCGACCTTGACCACAGTCACGGGAAAAATGCTCTTGTTGACGATTTCGATAGCGTGGATCTGTCCGGCACCGCCGAGGCGCACCCTTATCCTCACCCGCTCCGACGCGGCGTATAGGCTGCGGACAAGGTTCACGATGCCCAACACGGCGCCGCCTATGGCGCAAACGGTGACGACCTCATCCTTGGTGATGACCATGCTTCCTCTCCCCGAACCGAGCCCAAAAGGAGGCGGCCCCGACGGCACTGTTCTTGTGTGGTTGGTTTGTAGACGGGAATGTACGCTTCTTCAGTGCCTTCGTACACGGCATGGAGCGTGACGCCGACAGACGGACGTTTTTTGCTGCGCCAGCATAGCGAAGCGATAGGAGGAAAGAATGAATCAGTCCGGTGGCGGGCGGGTGATTGGCGGCGCCGCCCTTGTGTTGGTGTTCACGGCGGGCTGCGCCGCGCAAGTGTGGCAGCGCCCGGGGGCGAGCGAGACCTTGACCCGTTCCGATCTCCAAGCCTGCCATAACCAGGCGGTGGTGAGGTCGTTCAACGATCCGGCCACCTACACCATTGCCGGCGGCGATCCGTTCTACCGCAACTGGGGCTTTCCTTCGAGCGAGCGGGAACTGGCCATCAACAACTACGCAAGCCAATGCATGAGGTCGCTCGGCTATGAGCTGGGGCCGCGGCAGCGATGAGAGGCGAGTAAGGAAACCGCATGAGCAAGACCGGCGTCAACCAGGAACGGAACAGGGCGGAACGGGCCAAGCGGCGCACGACCGACAAGCCGGACGAATCGCCGCAGGGCACTCATCCAGAGGGCAAGCCGGACGCCATGAAAGGCTTCCGCCCGGGGCCCGGCAACACCGGAAGCATGGACGGGACTGATGAGACAGGTCGGGGACAGGTGCAGCACAAAATTTAAGTCCGCCTGGAATAAGAAAAAACGGCCCCTTTGGAACTGCGGGGCCGTTATGTTTTCGCGTGAGCGTTCCGTCGGCGGTCAGGCGTGGGAATGCTGCCGGTTCAGATAATTGCGCACCTCCGCCGCCGAACTGCCCGCGAACTCGACAGCAGTGCGCAATTCCTCCTCGGAAACGCCCAGGGCCTGGCTCCAGTGCCTGACTTGGCTCTCGTCATCCACATCGATACGGTCCGGGTCATGCCGTTTGCTCTCACGTCCGAACATGGCGAACTCCTGGCGTTGGGAATGCTACATGCTGCGACTGCAGACGCCTGAAGTCTGTAGGAAACGAGGAACAGGTCACGCAGGCCGCGCTCACCCGTCGCGATTGAGCGACTGTCGAAGGGATCTTCGAGAAGAGAGTACCTGCCTCGTTTGTCGTCAGCGAAGAATGCTCAATATCAGAGCGCACGCCAGCAACACCATGGCAATGGTCATGCCGAGCCAATCGGCGTCCCAAGCGCTGTAGACGCGATGCAACCCCCGCTTTCGAGCCCGGGAGCTTCCCGGAAACTTTCTGACGTCGCCCATAGGCGACATTTGAGTCTCCTCAAGAAGCGAAAGCAATAGGCCGCCTGCCTGCGTGTATCGGTGTCCTATAAAACCGACAAGAGAGTGACTTCGGTGCCTCGTAGAGGAGAAGCGTCCGGGCGGGCTTGCACCGGTGGGACCTTAGGGGAGGGCGGGCCCTACAGCACCTTCGTTGTATATCCGACATGCGAAGAAGGTCGGTCGGTGGGATGCTGCAGGCATCGTTTGAACACTCAAGCTCCCTCGCAGGTCATCGGTCATGGTCCGGTCCTTCCTCAAGGTTGTTCCGAGGGCAGTGGCGCCGGGGAAGGGAACCGCAAGAGGCCTTTCAGACTACGGTCGACGCGCCGCCTTCCACTCTTGGAATGAAACAGCCCGACCCCCTCATCGAGTCGTGATCAAACCGCTGGAAAGGCCCCCGACGGTCTGCCGGATGGATCGTGTGTGGGAATCGACTGGTCTTGCTTGCTGATGGCGTCAGTCCGCACGGTGGCCGATGACGCTTGTGTCATGGGTAAGATCCTTAGCGTCGAACTCGTTGCCGCTCAGTCCGCTTTGCATCCAGGTCGTTGACTGCCGCCCCACGACGTAGATAGGCTGAGCAGTTGGCGGGGTCGAGGGGGTGGCTATAAAAAAAACCTTGAGCGAAGTCGCACCCCATCGAAGCGAGGCAATGCGCCTGCTCCACCGTTTCAACGCCCTCTGCGAGCACCTTTACGCCCAGACTGTGGCCCATGCTGACGATGGCCGAACAAATGGCCTGGTTGCTGTGGTCGTCAGGAAGGCCGAACACGAACGACTTGTCGATCTTCAGCCTGTTGATGGGAAACTGTTTGAGGTAGCTCAGGCTCGAATATCCCGTCCCGAAATCGTCGATCGCCAGCTTGACGCCGAGCTTCGCGAGCTCAACTAGCTTTTCACGCACTGCATCGGCACCGTCCATCACGATGCTCTCCGTGAGTTCCAGTTCGAGAAGCGGCGGGGCGAGGTCAGTTTTCTTGAGAACTTCCTCGACGATCTGGACGAACCTTGGTTGTCTGAACTGCGGCGCCGAGACGTTCACTGCAACGGGAACCGACAGCAAACCCTCTTTGCGCCACTGGACCGCCTGGCGGCAGGCTTCCTCCATGACCCATTCCCCGATTTGAAGAATGAGTCCACTCTCCTCGGCGATTGGAATGAACTCGTTGGGGGGAACCACCCCGCGCTCGGGACTCATCCAGCGGACCAGGGCCTCGAGGCCGATGACCTCCGTGGAATCAAGACCGACCTGCGGCTGGAATTGCAGGACAAATTGCCGATGGTGAACTGCCTGCCGCAAGGCTGCTTCGGTGTGCAACCGCATCTGCGCCCGGCGGTTCATGTCATCCGAGTAGAATTGGTACGTGTTACGCCCGGCTTCCTTGGCCGAGTACATGGCCGCGTCAGCGTTGCGCAGGAGGATTTCAGCCTCCTGGCCGTTTTCCGGATAACAGGCTATCCCAATGCTCGCCGTCACCAGCAATTCGAGGTCGGCGATCTTGAGCGGGCTTCCAAGGGAACGAAGTATTTCTTCCGCAACCCGCGCAGCAGCCTTCTCATTCTCGATCCCGGACAGCAGCACAAGGAACTCATCCCCCCCGTGGCGGCTCACGGTATCCGAAGAACGCACGCAGGCGGCCAGGCGTTGCGCGACTTCCTTGATGAGCTTGTCGCCCACACCATGGCCCAACGAGTCGTTCACATTCTTGAAGCGGTCGAGATCAATGAACAGCAGGGCCCCCTGCTTTCCCGAGCGCTTCGCTTCCGCGGTGGCGACTTCTAGCCGATCGCGCAGGACCACCCGGTTTGGTAGGCCGGTCAGCACATCGTATTGAGCCAGCAAGGCAAGGTCGAGTTCATTGCGCTTGCGCTCGATGGCGGTGCCCAGGATATTGGCGACCGTTTGCAGGAACGTCATCTCATCCCAGGAAAAACGCGCAATTTCCCCGGAATAGGCGCCAAGGATGCCCGCCACGCCCGATCCGCTGAAAATAGGGATATCAATGGCGCTGCGGATGTCGGCCTCGGCGAGCATGGGCGACCAATCATATTTGCTGGTGCGGAAGTCTTCGACGATGACGGTTCTCTGATTGGACACCACTTCTGAAAGTCGGGCATTCGGCCCGGTGAGGCGCTCCCCGATCCACTTGGCCGCCCAGCCGGTCGCCGCCTTGACGACGTAGGTGCCGTCATGGGCGAGTTCAAGCAGCTTCGCGTGCACGATGTCCAGGCCCTCGGCGACCACGGCCACCGCCTCGCTGAAGACGAGGTCGAGGTCGGTTTCCGCGAGAGCCAGGCGGCCCAGCAGCGCGATTTGCTCCTGCTGGCGAACCCGCCGCATGAGCTCTGCCTCGGTTTGCTTGCGTTCGGTGATGTCGTGGACGGTTCCGACCAGGCGCTGAACCCGGCCGCCGGCCTGAACGGGGACGGTTGTTACTTCGTAGTGGCGCAGTCGTCCTTTCACGGATCGGACAGCGGTTTCATAATACTGCGGCTCTCCGGTCAAGAGAGCCTCTTTGTGCCGCGTTTTGATGACCTCGCGGGACTCCTCGTCGAACAGTTCGTCGAGCGTGTCAATGGTGGTCGGCCCCAGCGCCGGGTCGCGCCCCCACATGGTGTAAAGCGCCGGCGACCATGTGGTGCTGGCGGTTTCAACCTCGTACTCGAAGTCGCCCATTTTTCCGATGCGTTGCGCCTCCTGCAGCCGCTCAAGCGCCTTCTCCAGTTCCAGCTGCGATCGTTTGCGTTCGGTCACATCAATGATCGTGCCTCGCAGGCCGGATATGGCACCGGCGGCGTTCCTGACCGGCTCGCCTCGGCTGAGCCCCCAGCGACGGACCTTGTCGTCGCCCACGAATTCCAGTTCAATTTCGTAACGCGCGCCGTCGGAGAGCGCCTTGGCCGCGGCGGCTAGCAGCGTGCCGACGCTCTCCTCCGTCAGGTGCCGCCGCCATTCCGATAGAGCCATGGCGTTGCGGTCGGATTCAATGCCCATCAACCGACAGACCTCCTCGGACCATGTGGCTGTTCGAGTATGGGCGTCGTACGACCATCCACCGAGCCCCGCTAGCTTCTGCGTTTGCCGCAGGTCGGCGTGAGCGACCTTGAGCTGGCTGACGTCAACGAATGAAACGACTACCCGTTCAATTCCCCCGCGTTCGTTGACTTCGGGAAAAGCATCGACGTAGGCCCAGCGAGGGGCGGCGTCCTTGTGCACGACGACGCCGACCATGTGTTGATGAAGCCGCTCACGGCTGGAAAGGACTCGCTGGACTGGATGTTCCTCAACGGGCATATCCGTTCCGTCGCCGCGGAGGAAATGCCAGTGGGGATCGCGGGCGCTGCGGCCGGATATCTGGGCTTCGGTCAGGCCGAGGAAAGTAAGCGCCGCGGGATTCGCGTATACCACTGACGAATCGCCGGCATGCACCACAATGCTGACGGGCAGCTGCGACAGCAGCCGCTCGGTCGCCGCCAGCAATGGCGCTTCATTCTTCCTATCCACTTGCTCGTTCCTTCGGCAGAACACTCACCGCCGTCGGAAGTCCTTCAGCGCCTGGCCTAGCCTTGTCCCTGCACAATCCGACAGCGGCGCTAGGTGCAAGAGGAGTATTGGTAACGGCGCAACTCTACCCACTTGGCAAGTAACCGTCAATCTGACGATGATCCAAGGGCTGTAGGGGAACCTTGCAACTCCAGGGTGTTGCCTGAAGCGACCGTTTTTGCAACTTGGTCAGCGCAGCGCCTGGCTCAGCTTGTTGCTTTTGCCCCGCCCGTTCAATCATCTATTGGCACATCGAACTGCTTGATGTAGAAATCGAAGTCGTCTCGCAATCGGTTCCTGCTCAGCCCGAACTGCTCCGCCGTGTAGCGATGGGCACCGTGCGCACCCGAACGATTCTTTTCCAGCCAGCCGCTCATTCGCTGTTTGGCCTCCGGACGCAGCTCCAACTCTAAAAAATCGTAAATCCGTTGCACGGTCCCGATCGCGTCAGCGTCAATGTCTCTTTGATATACGTCGAAGAAGCGGTCGTCGCCGATTCGCCTGCGAGCGGCCAGCGCCATTTCCATCCCGATACGAAGGTGATTTGACAGCTCTCGGCCGAGTTTGTGCAGATCGTGGCCGCCATGTCGCGAGGACGGCGGAAAGAGATTCGACAAAAAGCTCACATGTGAAGGAATGGACTTCCCGGGATCGCGATGGGTCATGATGAACTTCGTGCCCGGATAGGCTGCCAGAAAGGCCTCCAGGTGGAATTTGTGATGCGGCGACTTGAATAACCACAAATTCGGTGATCTGCGGGATTGAAGCAGCTTGATTACGCGTCGATGGTAGAAAAATGTGGATTTCAGATCGGCGCTCCGCCACCATGAATGGTAGCCGTATGCCGGAAGTGTATATCCCTGCCCATGGAACGCCATACCCAGTATTTCCACGTCCTCTACGGTCGCATCAACGTCGAAAAGGTGCATCGCCAGGAGCTTTTGGGGTATTCGCCCTTGCGCTTGTATGGCTGCAATCCTGCGCGGGTCGTTCGCTTCGGTCTCCGCGACTGGAGGTGGGCATGGTTTGGCTTGCTCCCAACCACGCAGCGCGCGAAACTGCGCATCTAATGACATGATATTGCCCAGCGCTGTTGTTCCGGTTCGTGGAAGGCCGATGATGTTGATTGGACCACGAATGGGGAGAGCATCCGCTTCAGGATGCGTTTGATACCAGTTCTCGACTTCCAATCGATTGACCAGCCTTCGCTTCTGATCGGCGACTACCAGCCGCACACCCTCTTCCGAAAGAGCCGCATCCTCTTTAACGCTGTTCAGCAGGACCTGAAGACCTTCTCTGAAATCTCCGGGTCCAAAATCCGACAGACCCGTCTCCAGCTTTGCCGCTTCCATAAGCGTCGCAGCGTCCGGATAGTCTCCTTCTCTCCAACCAGCACTCATGGTGGACTCCTGGCGCAATCGTTGCGAAGTCAAGACGACAAGGGTGCGCCTGCGTTGGCCTTCCCTTACCGAAGCTCGTCCAAGTAGCGATCGGTGCCCTGAAAAGTGGGGATGAATGGGGCGCAAAAATCCATATGCCCGAGATGTCCGTCTGCGATTCGATCTTTTTCGGACTGAAAATGGGACGACCAGCATTCCCTCGGGTCCTTTTCGAGAAACCAAAGGAGTGTTACACGCCGATCATGGCGGGTTGTTTCCATGGATGGCGTCAGCAATTCCCTGTCTTCCGCTCTTTTGGGCGTGGAGAGGTCAGGTTCCGGATGCGTACGAAACAGGAGGCACATCGCAGCAGGACTTCCGTTAAGCGACTTCGGCAGGTGCTCTTCGCGAAGCCATTGCTCCAGCTTCGGTCTCGACTCGGCATCCGGTGACTCCACTACCTCCAGCACCAATCCCGACCATGGATAGTCGAGCGCGTGAATATCCCGAGGCCCTGTTTTGTCCCTGTACACCGGGCCTATGTATTCCTGAAAGGCGGTGAATACCAGGTCGCGCTTGACAAACAAATGCGTTCGTCGATCTCCCCGCTTGAATTTGTTGGCGGCACGCGACGGCCAATTGCTGTATTCATCGAAGTGATCGGCGGCAATCCAGTAAACGGTTAAATAGCAACCCTTTCCCAGTGGCTCAGCCAAATTGGACTTTGCGGGCATGCGCAAGCCCTGGAGCTCACGAGTCGCTACCCAGCGCTTCCCGGCGAACATCCACGGACAGCACATAGCGGCATAAAAGTGATCGTCCTCGTACCACCTGTTGTAGGCGTATTCCTCTCCCGGGTGGGGTTCAATCATCGTTATCAGGGAATGCCCTATGCGGGGCACATCGTACTGTGACAGGTCAGACTGCCCCATAAATGCCTCCTCAGGCCGATAAACCGCAGCGCGGTTCCTGCGCCAATTTACTTGGATCAAAATTTGGCGTCAAACCAGACTTAAGGTTAAGTCCTCCACTGCCTTGCCAGCCATCCCGCAACGCGGCCGCGATGGTCTCAGACAGCAAGGACTATCTTTAGCATGAAAAAAGCCCGACCCCTTGTTAGGGAATCGGGCTTAATGGGGGTATTGGTGGAGGCGGGGGGAATCGAACCCCCGTCCGCAAGCACTCTACAGCCAGCTCTACATACTTAGCCGAATCGTTTGATTTAACCGCTCACACGCCGACCGGCAGGCTGATGAACGGCTAGTCACCTTGGATTTAGCGGCCTGCAAAGTGACCCTGCGGGCCGCGAGTTCATGTGAATGACCCCGCCGTAACTTGCGTTACCCGGCCCATGAACAAGCCGGTGCAGGGCTCACGGGTTATTAAGCCGCGAGAGCGAAACGTTCGTCGTTCGCAGTTATTGCGTTTCCAGATGGATTTACGAGGTTGCTGGTCCTCGGTATGCACTGTTCTGCTTTGTAACCCACGTCGAAACCAGGTCGCCCCCGGAAATAAACAAGACCTGTTGTTGCGCTTGGAGATTATCCCATAACTGGGGGGGCCAGACGCCAGATTCAAGCTCACGAGGCCCCGCGCTGCGCGCGGGGGATTTTCCGAGGCGAGGATGCGCCCGAAAGGATTTGACCAACACGTGATAAATAGTGCACTATTTCTCCCTTCAACCCTAAAGGAGGGGACAAGGCATGAGAAAAATCCTCACGCTGGTTGCCGCGCTTGCCGCCGGTTCCGCGTTCGCCCAGGAATTTCCCGCCCGGCCCATTCGCATGATCGTGGGCTATGCCGCCGGCAGCGGTTCCGACGTGGGCGCGCGCGTGGTGGCCGAGGCCATGAGCGAGACCATGCGCCAGTCCATGGTGGTGGAGAACCGGCCGGGCGGCAACGTGCAGATCGCGCTGAATGCCGTGCGCCAGGCCGAGCCCGACGGCTACACGGTGATCTGGGGCGGCGCGGCGCCCATGTCGGTGCAGCCGCTCATGGACCCCAAGTTGTCGGGCCTGGAAAAGACCTGGGACCCCATGGCCGATTTCGCCGTGGTGGAGCTGGTGGGCCGCTATGACGGCATGTTCTACACCGGCGCGAGCGGCCCCAAGAGCATGCGCGAACTGCTGGAGCGCATGCGCTCGCCGAGCGGCAACGTGACCTACGGCACCTTCAGCGCCGGCTCGACCTTCGACCTGGCGCAGGAATACCTGGTGTACTTGTCCAAGGGACAGGCCATTCCGGTGCGCTTCAAGGGCGGCAACGAGATCACCACCGAATTGCTGGCGGGCCGCTTGACCCTTGGCATGGCGACCATTTCGCCGCAGGTGCTGTCGCTGATCGCCGACGGCAAATTGCGTGGTCTTGCGGTGCTGTCCAAGGAGCGCCTGCCGCGCCTGCCCGACGTGCCTTCGCTCACCGAGGTGGGCCTGCCGGAAATGCTGGACATCGACTGGGACGCGTGGTTCGGCGTGTTCGTGCGCAAACAGACGCCCGTCCCGGTGGTGGAGAAGCTGAACGAAGGCGCGCGCAAGATGCTGGCCGACAGGAAGTGGACCCAGAAGCTGGAGGGCGTGGGCATCAATCCTTATCCGCCGGCCGGCCTGCGCGAATCGCAGTTGCGCTGGGAAAAAAGCTTCGGCACGACCAAGGTGATGCTGGGCAAGCTGGGCCAGTTGCCCAAGTAGTGTCCGCCGGGGAGGCGGCCAGGCAGGTCAGCCCAGGTAGTTCAACGTCTCAAGCGGCGTCTGGATAATGCCGTCGGCGCCCCAGGTGCGCGGGTCGCCGTCCTTGCCCAGGTAGCCGAAGGCGGCCGCGAGCACCGGCATGCCGGCGGCGCGCGCCGACTGTACGTCGCGCAAGTCGTCGCCCACGTACAGGCATTGCTCGGGAGAATCTCCGACCAGCCCGGCGGCGTGCAGCAGCGGAGCGGGGTGGGGCTTGGCGTGCGGGGTGGTATCGCCGCCGACGACGCAGGCGGCGCGCTGGTCCAGGCCCATGGCCCTAACCAGCGGCAGGGTGAAGCGCTCGGCCTTGTTGGTGACGATGCCCCAGCGCAGGCCCCTGGCCTCGATGCCCCGGAGCAGTTCCTCCATGCCGGGGAACAGGCGCGTGTGCACGCAGATGTCTTCCGCGTACAGGTCGAGAAAGCGCACCCGCAGCGCCTCGTATCGCGGATCCGTGGGGTCCATGTCCAAGCCGGCCTTGATCAGGCCGCGCGCGCCGCTGGATGTCCAGGGACGCGCGTATTCCAGCGGCAACGGCGGCAGGCCCTGCTCTGCAAGCAACCGGTTGAGGGCATGCGCCAGGTCAGGCGCGGTGTCGGCGAGCGTTCCGTCGAGGTCAAACAGTACGGTGCGGATCATGGATCGTGCGCGGCGCAGCGGCGCGGACTCGAAAACCAGCGGCGATCAGGATGCACGCTGCGCGTGCAGCAGATAGTTCACGCCGGTGTCCGGCACCAGGCTGTAGACGCGGGTGAGCGGGTTGTAGGTCATGCCCGTGAGCGAGCGCACTTCCAAACCCGCGCGGCGGCACCAGCTTGCCAGTTCCGATGGCCGGATGAAGCGCTGATAGTCGTGCGTGCCCTTGGGCAGCAGCCCCAGCACGTATTCGGCGCCGATCACGGCCTGCACATAGGCCTTGGGGTTGCGGTTGATGGTCGAGAAGAACACATGGCCGCCGGGCCTCACCAGCGCGGCGCAGGCGCGCACCGAGCTTTCGGGCTCGGGCACGTGCTCGAGCATTTCCATGCAGGTGATGGCGTCGTAGCCGCCCGGCTCGCGCTCGGCCAGCGCTTCGGCTGAGATGGCCTGGTAGTTGACCTGCGCCCCGGATTCGAGGGCATGCAGCCTGGCCACGCGCAGCGCCTTGTCTGACAGGTCGATGCCCTTCACCCGGGCGCCGAGGCCGGCCAGCGCCTCGGCCAGAATGCCGCCGCCGCAGCCCACGTCCAGCACTGCCTTGCCCGTCAAGTTGGCTTTCTGCCGGATCCAGCCCAAGCGGAGGGGGTTGATTTCGTGCAGGGGGCGGAATTCGCTGGCCGGGTCCCACCAGCGATGGGCCAGCTCGCTGAACTTGGCGACTTCCTGCGGATCGACGTTGGCCGGGTCGGCCCCCGGCAGGGTGCTTGCTTCGGTGCTCATGGATCGGGAAAGGGGAGAGTCAAAGCGCAATCATACCGGCCGCGGAAATAAAAAAGCCCCGCGCGCTGCGCGGGGCTTTCCCGGACTTGCCTGGGATCAGGACTTGTTGCGCGTGCCCACCACTTCGACTTCCACGCGGCGGTTCTTGGAGCGGCCGTCCTTGGTCTTGTTGCTGGCCACCGGCTGGGTTTCGCCCTTGCCTTCGGTGTAGATGCGGTTGGCGGCGATGCCCTTGCTGATCAGATAAGCCTTCACAGCCTCGGCACGGCGTACCGACAGCTTCTGGTTGTAGGCCTTGCTGCCGATGGAGTCGGTGTGACCGATGGCGATAATGACTTCGAGGTTCACGGCCTTCAGCTTGGACACCAGGTCGTCCAGCTTGGCCTTGCCCTCGGGCTTGACCACGGACTTGTCGAAGTCGAACAGCACATCGGCCGACAACGACACTTTCTCGGTCACCGGGGCGACGGCCGCGGGAGCGGGACGGGGAGCGGGAGCGGCGGGGGCTGGGGCAGGCGCCGGCGCCGGCGCGGCAGGCGCGGCGGCGGGCGCCGGCGGCGCGGGCTTGGGCACCAGGTCCGGATCGCATTCCTGCGTGGCGTCAGCCGGTGTCGTATACGTGGTTCTCCAGCACTGCCCGTAGGCGTTCTTCCACACCAGGCCGTTGGAGTTCTTCCAGATATCAGGCAAGTTGGCGGCGGAGGCCGGAGCAGCAACGGCCGACAGCGCCAGGGCGGCGGCAGAGAGGAGCAGAGCGGGTTTTGATTTATTGATCGTTTTAGTCATGTTTTTTCCTCTAAACATTGTTTTCCGTAAGACCATTCCGCGAACGATTCTAAGGGACTTCCCCTGACGAAATGTTAAAAACGGCGGCCTGGGCGCATTCAAGTGTCGGTCGAAAGCTGTAAGCCCTTGTTTATACTCTGATGTTATTTTGCCACAAGCGTGACAAATTGTCCAAATCACTCATTTTCGCTTCCAACTGTCTATCGTCCATTCGGATCACGCCCCCCACCCAGACATGCGTGACATCTTCCCGGCCGGCAGCGTAAACCAGATGGGACACGGGGTCGAAACAAGGCATCACACCCGGTCTGTTTAAAGCCACGGCGCACAAATCCGCTGTTTTTCCGACCTCGATGGAGCCGATTCGTTCACCCAAACCCAGGGCGGCCGCGGGGTGAATGGTGGCGGCCGACAGCGCCCGGGCGGCGGGCATGGCCTGGGCGTTGCCGCTTGCGCCTTTGGCCAGCAACGCGGCCAGTCGCATGTCCCGGAACATGTCCAGACTGTTGTTGCTCGCCGCCCCATCGGTGCCGATGCCGACCGGCACGCCGGCGGCCAGCAGCGCGGCCACGGGCGCGATGCCGCTCGCCAGTTTCAGGTTGGAGGAAGGACAATGGGCCACGCTGGCGCCGGCGCGCGCCAGCATCTCGATCTCGGCCGCGTCCAGGTGCACCGCATGCACGGCGATCAGGCGCGGACCGACGATGCCCAGGCGCGCCAGTCGCGCCAGCGGGCGCACGCCGTGCTGCTCCAGGCCCTGCGCCACCTCGGCGGCGGTCTCGTGCACGTGCATGTGGATGGGCAGGTCCAGTTCCTCGGCCAGCATGAGCGAGCGTTCCAGGGTGCGGTCGCTCACCGTGTAAGGCGCGTGCGGGGCGATGCAGAACGACAGCAGCGGCTCGCGCGCCAGCCGGTCGCGTGCGGCCAGCCCCTTGGCGAGGTAATCGTCGGCGTCGCTGGCGTAAGCCGTGGGGAAGTCGATGGCGATGATGCCGATCGCGGCGCGCATGCCCGAGTCGAGCGCGGCGCGCGCCGCCTCCTCGGGGAAGAAATACATTTCGTTCATGCAGGTCACGCCCCCGGCCAGCATTTCCGCGCAGGCGAGGCGCGTGCCTTCGTAGACGAAGCGCGCCGACACGTGTTTGGCCTCGGCCGGCCAGATGTGCTCGTTCAGCCATTGCATGAGCGGCAGGTCGTCGGCGAGGCCGCGCATCAACGCCATGGCGGCGTGGGTGTGCAGGTTGACCAGGCCGGGGATGAGCGCGTGCCCGGACAATGCGAAGCGCCGCAGCGGCTTGAAGCGCGCGGCCGCCTCGTCGCTGGGCAATACCGCGACGATCAGGCCATCCTTCACCGCCACGCTGTGGCGCTCCAGCACCGCGCCTTCGGGCACCACGGGAACGACCCACTTGGCTTCGATCAGAGTGTCAACGGGCTGCATGCGAGGGCGCTGAGTTCGGATCGCGGCAGGGGCGCAATAGGGGTTGGAGGGCGTGGTTCAAGGGTGCCCGAATGATACGCGCAAGGGTGCGGGAACAGTGCGCTTCCTGATAAAATTACACCTTTTTAGCCGGCGGCTTTGGGGCCAGGAATCAACGCCTGAGGTGCTTGAGTTGATTCGGGGCCCCGCCGCCAACGCTGGATAGGGATCACCGCCGCATGGAACAGTTCGCCAAGGAAACGCTGCCGGTCAGTCTGGAAGAGGAGATGCGGCGTTCCTACCTCGACTACGCCATGAGCGTGATCGTGGGCCGCGCGCTGCCGGACGTGCGCGACGGCCTGAAGCCAGTGCACCGGCGCGTGCTCTACGCCATGCATGAAGCCAACAACCACTGGAACCGCCCGTTCGTGAAATGCGCGCGCGTGGTCGGCGAGGTGATGGGTAAATACCATCCCCACGGCGACTCGGCCATTTACGACACGCTGGTGCGCATGGCCCAGGACTTCAGCCTGCGCTACACCCTGGTCGACGGGCAGGGCAACTTCGGCTCCATCGACGGCGACAACGCGGCGGCCATGCGCTACACCGAGTGCCGCCTCGACCGCATCGCCGGCGAGCTGCTCGCCGACATCGAGCGCGAGACCGTGGACTTCGGCCCCAACTACGACGGCAAGGAGCAGGAGCCACTGGTGCTGCCGGCGCGCTTCCCCAACCTGCTGGTCAACGGCTCGGCCGGCATCGCCGTGGGCATGGCCACCAACATTCCGCCGCACAACCTCACCGACGTCATCGCCGCCTGCCAGAAACTCCTGGCCGCGCCCGACACCGGCATCGAGGAACTCATCGACATCGTGCAGGCGCCGGACTTTCCCACCGCCGGCATCATCTACGGCGTGGCCGGGGTGCGTGAAGGCTACCGCACCGGCCGCGGCCGCGTGGTCATGCGCGCGCGCACGCACTTCGAGGATGTCGAGCGCGGCAGCCGCCAGTCCATCATCGTCGACGAACTGCCCTACCAGGTGAACAAGAAGGCGCTGCTGGAGCGCATCGCCGAACTGGTGCACGAGAAGCGCCTGGAGGGTATCGCCCACGTGCAGGACGAGTCCGACAAAAGCGGCATGCGCGTGGTGATCGAGCTCAAGCGCGGTGAGCTGCCCGACGTGGTGCTGAACAACCTGTACAAGCAGACCCAGCTCCAGGACACTTTCGGCATCAACATGGTGGCGCTGGTGGATGGGCAGCCCAAGCTGCTCAACCTGCGCGACATGCTGCACGCCTTCCTCGCGCATCGCCGCGAGGTGGTGACGCGGCGCACCGTGTACGAGCTGCGCAAGGCGCGCGAGCGCGCCCACATCCAGGAAGGCCTGGCGGTGGCGCTGTCCAACGTGGACGAGATCATCGCCCTCATCAAGGCCTCGCCCACGCCGCCCGAGGCCAAGGTCAAGCTCATGGAGCGCGGCTGGCGCTCCAGCGTGGTCGAGGAAATGCTTTCCCGGGCGGGGGCCGACGTATCCCGGCCCGACGGCATCGCCGCCGCCTTCGGCCTGCAGCCGGACGGCTACCATCTATCGGACACCCAGGCCCAGGCCATTCTGGAAATGCGCCTGCAGCGCCTCACCGGCCTGGAGCAGGACAAGATCGTGGCCGAATACCGCGAGCTGCTGGAGAAAATCGCCGACTACCTGGACAGCCTGGCGCGCCCCGAGCGCATCACGGCCATCATTTCCGAGGAACTGGAGGCGGTGCGGCTGCAATACGGTGACGCGCGCAAGAGCGAAATCGTCATCCACGCCGAAGACCTGTCGCTGGAAGACCTGATCGCGCCGGAGGACGTGGTGGTGACCTTCTCCCACGCCGGCTATGTCAAGGCGCAGCCGCTCGCCGACTACCGCGCGCAGCGCCGCGGCGGCCGCGGCAAGCAGGCGGCGACCACGCGCGAGGACGACTTCATCGAGCGCCTGTTCATCGCCAACACCCACGACACCATGCTGTGCTTCTCCTCGCATGGGCGCCTGTACTGGCTCAAGGTGTACCAGGTGCCGCAGGGCAACCGCACCGGCCGCGGCAAGCCCATCGTCAACCTGTTCCCGCTGGCCGAAGGCGAGAAGATCAACGCGGTGCTGCCCATCAAGCAGTACGACGACAACCATTTCGTGTTCATGGCCACGACCATGGGCACGGTGAAGAAGACGCCGCTGTCGGCCTTCAGCAACCCGCGCGAGAAGGGCATCATCGCCGTCGAACTCGACCCGGGCGACCACCTCATCGGCGCCGCCATCACCGACGGCCGCCACGACGTCATGCTGTTCTCCGACGCCGGCAAGGCGGTGCGCTTCGAGGAGGACGACGTGCGCCCCATGGGCCGCCAGGCAAGAGGCGTACGCGGCATGTTCCTGGAAGAAGGCCAGCGCGTGGTGTCCATGCTGGTCGCGCCCACGGCGGTGGGGGAGGCCGGTGAAGAGGCCGAGCGCAGCGGGTTGACCGTGCTCACCGCCACCGAGAACGGTTACGGCAAGCGCACGCGCATCTCCGAGTACACGCGCCATGGACGCGGCACCAAGGGCATGATCGCCATACAGATTTCGGATCGGAACGGAATGCTGGTCGGAGCCGTCCTGGTGGAGGAAAAAGACGAGATCATGCTCATCTCCACCGGCGGCGTGCTGATCAGAACGAGCTGCGCCGACATCCGCGAGATGGGACGCTCAACGCAGGGCGTGACGCTCATCAACCTGGACGAAGGAACGAAGTTGGCCGGGGTGGAGCGCATCAGCGAGTCGGAAGGCGACGAAGCAGCCAATGGAAACGGGAATGGCAATGG
>Ga0134124_10000544_pt1 | contig 31502 bp, 27 predicted proteins | sample KB304_FD_96880 | JGI IMG/M metagenome (GOLD analysis project Ga0134124, IMG submission 96880) | Terrestrial soil microbial communities without Nitrogen fertilizer from Kellogg Biological Station, Michigan, USA - KB3-0-4 | ecosystem: Environmental > Terrestrial > Soil > Unclassified ... | reverse complement strand
GCCGCGAGCTTGACCTCACTCGCCGTGAACTGGGAATCAACGGCGTCCATCGTGCTCGCCAGAAGGGTGTGTGTCATCGTGGGCGGTTGCGCAAACCGACCGAGGACCGCGTCCATTCCGCCTGTGCGCCAGGTGAAATACATGTATCTACCGCCTTTCGTATCGATCGCGCATGAGCAGACACCCTCTGTGATAGCAGCCGTCGAATTTGCCCGCCCGGACAGATAGAGACAAAAGCAGAAAGAAAACTCTGGCACTCGAAGCCGGGGTTTTCGCTTTTTTGTCGACTTGTCGTGCCGCACCCCCAACGGAATGCGACCGGTCGCGACATTGTGTAGCCAGATCCCAGCAGCGTCCGGCGGCGCACGAGTGATCGTATGGAGCATTGTTTATGAACTGGTCGTACTGCGGTCCCTTCTCGTTGGGCAGTTTGATTTTTGCGGTTGCTTGCTCATCGTCACCCAGCGACGGCGACGCGCCCAGGGGCGGCGCCGCTGGTGCGACGGCAGCGGCCGGAACGAGCGCGAGCGCTGGATCGCCTGCCGGCGTTGGCGGCTCAGGCCCAGGGCAAGGCGGGACGGCGCAAGTAGCCGGAGGTCCAGCGACGGCAGGCAGCGGGGGCACCACGGTTGGAGGCGCGAGCAGCGGCGGTGCGAGCGCAGGTGCAAGCAACGCCGGCGCGAGCAGCGCTGGTGCGAGCAATGGCGGAGCCGGCGGCGGCACTAGCCGCCCGGTCAAACCGAGCGCGGGCTGCAGCAAAGGCTCCACCCAGGTGACGATTCCCAATTCCCTCGTGGGGGTTCCCACGGGTTACACCGGCAAAGATCCGGTGCCCGTGGTGATCGCGTTTCATGCCGCTGGCAACGACAATACGTCCATCCAGAATACCTTCAAGAGCAGCGATCTCGCGAAGAAGTATCTGATGGTCTATCCGAACTCGACCTCGGCGACGACGTCCAACAAAACGGGCTGGAGCATCCAAGCGGACAAGACACGCTACACCGAGGTTCAAGCGGCAGTTCTCAGTCAGGCCTGTGTCGACGAGAACCGCATCTACGCGACCGGCCACAGCTCGGGCGCGCAGTTCGTAGTGTCGCTGTTGTGCAGCGGTGACGCGGATTTCGATGCCGTCGCTCCGGTAGCGTCCTCGGTCTATTGCCAGAAATGGAAGAACGGCCCGGTGCCGTCGCTGGTCATCCATGGTGTGAAGGACGAAGAGCGCACGAAGTACAACTTGAACGACGGCGACGGCAAGAAGGATCTTCAGCCGTATTTGACGTCCAACATGTGTCAGATGACGACCACTCCATTCACGCCCGACGTGAGCAAGTGCAACAACATCCAAGGGATTGATGGCAAAGCCTTCAACCCGGGCTGTGTCGAGTTCGCCGGTTGCAGCGTGAAGACCCGTTGGTGCAATCACAACGACCCCAACTACGGCACCACCAATCACGGTATCCCGTGCTTCGGGGTACGCGCCATTTACGACTTCTTCGAGTCGCTCTGAACGCGTTGCCCGGGTCGCTCGGGATCGTAGTGGCGGGCATCTTGGTGCCGTTCACGTGGCACAGGGTTCGCTGATGGTCCTCTGGTGGGACCGTACCGAACGCGCCATGGACCAACGCCAGCCGCGTCCAAACGCGACCAGCGGCACGAGCCCGAGGCTACGTCACTCTACAAGGTCTAGCGCAGTAAAGCGTCGTCGCCTGCAGCGAACCGCCGCCCTGGAACCCTGAGCCGCCTGCCTAACCCAATCACCACGAGCGCGAGAGGAAGGAGCCATCCCGCTCGCCCCTGACGCTGCATGCGACAACCGCAGCCCTCGGTCTCGACCTCCCGATTCCTTGGCTTCGCGTCATCTGGCCCGCTCGAGCCTTCCTCACTCGTGCTGCCACCGGCCTGACTGGGGCCGGTACCGGCGCCACCCGTCGTAGTTGGCGCGGGGCCACCGCGCTCGTCGTCGCCGCCGACGCCGCTGTCGACCCTCGATCCGCCATCGCCGCTGGATCCCCCGTTGCTAGCGCCTCCATCGCTCCGCGCACCGCTAGAGCCGGCCGTCATCGCCCCCGCAGCGCCGCCTGGAAGACCTCCCGCGCCCGCCATGCCGCCAGACGACGCGGGATCGTACTCGTAGGCGCCCATGTCGTGTCCCGAACCTTGGGGGCGCGCCTGACCGGCAAAGTCGTGGTCGGGCGCGCCCTCTGGCCTTCCCGAGTCGATGCCTGGGCTGCCCCTCAGCAACCGGAGATCGCTTGGACCCGCGTAGCGCGGGTCGCCATCGACGATCGATTCGACGGTGAGATTTTCACGATTGGCGACGTTCCAGATCAGAGAGTGCGAAACCGTGACCGACGCGCTCCTGAACTGGGAGATGCTCCGACTGTTGGTGAAGATCGAGTTGGTGACGATGATCGTGCCGGAGCCGTCGAATGCGGACGTCAGCCCGTCGAACGTGCAGTTCGTGATGCTGACTGTGCCGCTCGTGTCTAACCCGGCACCGCTTCCAATTTGGGGCAGACGCGACTGAAAAACAGAGTTTTTGACGACCACAGTCTGATTTCCGTGAATGCCGGCCGTTCCTACCAGGAAAAGCGTGCGGTCGACATCGAGGTTCGCGCCCAAGGCAGCCAGTGAATCTGCGCCGCCTTCGAAGATCGATGAACGAACGATCATCGTCCCCGTCGAGGCACGCACCGTTTGTGCGAAGCGGAAGACGCCACCTGCAATGTTCGCCGAGCCCGCGATGATGCCGCGCCAGATGGCGTTGGCATCATCGCCGTTCGGTTGGAAGGTAGCTGGATCCTCGGGCGAGGCCTGGACGGTCAGGGCGCCCGTGACGAAGACGTAGGCGTCCGGCGCCACCTCGATGGGGTCCACCCGCACCGCTGTGCCGGGTCCGACTGTCAAGCTTTCTAGTGTGACTTTGGCCGTGATGACGTAGGGGCTCCCGGCCCGCGTCCACGTTTGAGGCCCCAGGTTGCCTGGGGGGACAACGGTCTGCGCCCCGACGTCCGCGGCCGAGAAGACGCCGAGAACGAACAATCCCAGCCCGAGTTCACTCGCGCGCCATAACCTCATGCAGGACAGTGACGAAACCCGGCGCGCTCGCTCAAATTTCCACTCGCCAGCGACCTGCTCCGGGAAAGCGCTCGGTGAGCACCTGGATGCGTCGACGGTTCTGGTCTCGGCGGCCCGACTTCTCCGCGCCGAAGAGCAGCTCGGCGAGCACGAGCAGCGGAATCCCTACGTCGTGCGGCTCCACGGCGCCAAGTGGGCCGAGCACACGCTCGTCACCGTCCAGAACACGGCTGACGACGTTGGTGTCGAGGACGTATTTCACTTCAGATCTGGAGCCTGTCGGTTCGAGCGCTGGCGAATGCTCGCGAAGAGCGCGTCCAGCTCTTCCCCCGTCTCGCCCTCCCATCGCCCAATCTCGCGGAACACGTTGTGCGCGCGCCCGCGCCTCGAGTGAATCCAGATAGCGCGCGAGATCGGGCGCCGCGTGAACCGGCGCCCGATCAATCGCATCCCGAATCGCGACGCGCATCGGCGCAGGCCTGCCTTGGGCGGCGGCGGGCGTCGCTCGCTCCGCATGAGGTTTGGCCGCACCGTGCACCGAGGGTCGCTCGGGGCTGTCTCGTGCCCCCGCTCCACTGGCAAGCCAATAGCCGAATCCGACCCCCAGCGCCGTTGCACCGAGCAAGGCCACCATGCCGCGACTCCTGGTCATGAGCAGCCGTTAGTTGGCGTTGAGGTTCACGTACCCGGCGCAAAAACCGCTGCCGCCGATGCACGTGTTCCCGGGCACGTTGACTCGCACGTTCGAACTCAGCGCGAGACGAACGGCATCCCACCTCGCCAGGAGTTGCGTGAGCGTATAGTGAAACTGTGTGTTGTTGATGCAGCTGGTTGCCGTCGCACCGGTACTGCAGATGCTCCACGAACTGATGAACGACCCGCTGCAATCTGGCCCGGTGTATGTCGTGAACTGAACGTAGCCGCTGGTGCCCTTGTTGATCGTGGTGAGTGGGCTGAAGAACGCATCACAAATGTAGTCTGCCTTCGCAACGCCAGGTAGCAAACACACGACGGCAAAATCGTTGCGGCTGGGTACGGTAAGTGAGCCTGAGCCGCTAACGACGCGCGGCTCGGGCCCACTCTCGGCTTCACCCACTTGGCGGCGCCGCGCGGTTCAGTAACGACCGTTGGCGTAAAGAAATTCGGGGAAGTAGCCGGATCCGGTCTTGGCGGCGCAGAAGCTCACGACGAGGTTCGAGTTCGGGTAGATGACGTTGCCCCAGGGGGAGATCGGGGTGAGCCGCTGGATCCCGTTACCGACGGCGGTGAAGACGGCGCCATCCGTGCTCGTGAACGTGGAGTCCGTGAAGTCGACGAGCGCGCTCCAATCGTTCGTGGCGGTGCTGCCGCTATTCGTGAGCGTCAACGAGCCGCAGAACCCGGTCTGCCAGTCACTGTAGACGTTGAGCGACGCGCTGAGCTGGCCGCTCGTGCAGAAGTGCTGGCCCGAGCAGCGGTTCCCGACGCAATCGCCGTTCGCGTTGCAGCGCTGCCCGACGGCGCAGTCCGCTGCGCAGCTGCCGCCGCAGTCGACGTCCGTTTCGCTGCCGTTCTTTGCGCCGTCAGTGCAGGACGCCACGCAACGTCCGCCCATGCAGCTGCCGCTCCAGCAGTCGGCGTTCGCGAGGCAGGTCTTGCCGTCGTCGCACGGTACGCAATTCGCCCCGCCGCAATCAATGTCGCTTTCGCCGCTGTTCTTTAGGCCGTTGTTGCAGTTGGCCGGTGCGGGCGCCGTCGTGCCGTCGAGGCACGTCGGCGCGGTCGTGCCGCCCGGAACCTTCACGGCGACGCGCACCGTCTGACCGGATTGCGAGAGCACGCGCACGCGCACGCCACTCGGATCGCCGAAGACTTTGCCCACCCCGAGGTTGGCGTCCCAGAACGGCCCGTTCACGTTGGTCGAGGCGGGCGTCATGTCCAGGATGCTCGAGCCCGTGAGCCCCGAGTTGTCGGAGAGATCCACGTCGACGTCGGTGTGCACGAGGATGCCGTCGTGCATCGGTGCGCTCGCGTACTGGCCCGCGCCGTCGAAGCCGATCGGCTGTCGGTGCTCGAGGTAGTAATAGCAAGCGCCGCCGATGCCGGCCGGCTCCGTCGGAAAGACCGGCGGGCAAAGATCGGGCGAGAGCGGGATGCGGACGGCTTGCACGCCCGTCGAAGAAGACTCGGTGGGCGCCAGCGTGAAGACGGCGTCGCGCGTGGCCGTGACGGAGTTGCAGCCGCTGTACCAACCCTGTGCGAGCTTCGCGTAAGCGTCGAAGTGCGTTGTCGACGAAGCCATCGGATCGTAAGGATCGCCGTATTCGGCGTAAAACGCGCATTGACTGCGGTTGCCGATCGCGCCGCCGCATTGGTAAGAATGGGCGTGCCAGAAGCCGAGATTGTGGCCGAGTTCGTGGACGAGCAGCGACGCCGGGAACGAAGCGTTGTACCAAGTGCGGCGCGCGGGCGCTGCCGGGACGCCGACGATGCCAAACGCGCTGAAATTACAGTTCGAAGTGGCCGAGACCAGGTAGCCGACATGGTCGAACGCCGACAGACTGATGCCAGCGGCCGCGGCTGCGGCGTCCGCGGAATTGGCGATTGTATCTCGATCACAGCTTGTAGGCGCTGGGATCTGAAGCCAATCGAATACTTGGCCGTCGAACGTGCGTTTACCGAAAGACGCCTCGGCATAGAGCGCCGCCGCGGAACCGGCTCCGGTGAACAGTTGCTCGTTGACCTGCGCCGGGGTGGTGCCGTCCGGGCCGTTCCAGTGCACGAGCAGCATGGCCATGTGGCGCGTGCCGTTCGTGATCAGCGGCTCGCGCGCGACGCCGACCGTGCCGGCCGTGAGCTCCGAAACCGCGTCGACGTGTAACGAGCGACTGGACAACTCCGTGCCACGCACGCGTACGAGCGCGTTCGGCGCGAGCTGCGGCGCGCTCGCGAACTCGAGCTCCTGCCGCGTGCCGTCCGCCTTTTCCAAGACGTAGCGCGTGACGGTGCTGCCGTCGCGCAGGATACCGGCCTGGATCTCGAGCGTGCCCTCGTGCTCTTCCGGTCCGGCAGCGCCGTTGCAACCGAAAGTACCCGCGACGAGCGCTGAAAGTCCGATGGCCTCCGAAACGCCCCGCATCATTTTACTTCCCAGCATGGTCCGTCCTCCGTTTGGCTGATTAGAGTCTCGGCGCGCGCAGACCTTCGCCCGTTCCCTCAAACACGTTGGGCTGGTGGCGGATATGCGGCGTGCGTCAACGATGGGAGGGTGGGGCCGGTGCCAACGCGGCGCGTCCGAAACCCGGCGCCAGCCTTCGCGGACGCACGAGTGCGCACAAAAAACCAACGCTAGCCGATGGTTAGCGCAATCCGGACGATTCCGAAATCCTCTCACTCCTTCGTCTCCTGGGCCACTCCGCACAGCCCTTCGAGCGAGAGCTGATCACCGATGGGTGGGTCACGAGGACATCACGGCGCACGTGCCTGCCTTTGCAAGCGCCCTGCAGCAGGCCTCCGCGGAACCGCTTTGAGCGCGCCCCGAGTGCCGCGCGATGGCCTCTCTCTGCTCCGGGTTAGCGCGCGTCACGGGGGCCTTCCACCTCAGTACCAGCGGAGCGAAGCCAAGAAGCGCGGCACGGATGGGTCGGCCAACCCCTCCTTGGTGCGTGCCACAGCCTGCATCGTATATAGGTCGGTAGAGGTGACGATGAAGCGCAGTCGCATCCAGAACCCTTTGGCCTGAACCAAGAAGTCCCGTCCGCGGGCTGCGTCGACGTCGACCGGCGCTTGCCAGATCACTCTCCCACCGGCGCCGGTAATTGCCGAAAGCGCGCGATCCATCCGCTCGTCGGGGGTCGAGCTGTTGTCGGCAAGCGGCAGGTCGAACAAGTAGAAGATCCGCATTTCGCTGCCGCCCGTCAGCAGCGCCTCGGCGACGGCAAAATCTTCAGTGCCCAGCGCCTTCCGGTCCAGCTTGACACCGCCGTCCGGCATCAACGCGCTGAAGTGGCCCTCCGGATATGCATGCACCGACCATGGCTGAGTCAAGACGATCGAATCGAGGAACTCGCTCGCGGCTGCCTCATCGATCGAGCCAGCCGCGCGCTGCACTTGCACGATCCAAAATCCATCACCCATGACGAAGAGACGCATGCGCGTCAGGTGCTCGTGGTTGTTCGTCCCTTCCAACTGGACTCCCTGCCATTCGCCCATGCGGAGTGGGGTTTCGCGCGAGACGGTTTTGAAGTTATTCTTCGCGCTGGCCAGAATCACATCGTCGGTTCCGCGATTTCTGCCTTCGCGAAAGAGACGTGTCACCGAATATTCCTGGGAATTCACGGTGCAGATGGCGCCCGTCGTGCGCACTGGGCCGTCTTGTGCCTGGATCTCGTGCTCGAAGAGCTCCATCGGCCCGGGTGCGCGCAATCGCAACCCGAGCAGCGGCAGTTCGAAATTGCTCGGTGAATCCGCAGATTGCTTGGCTGCTCCGGGCGCGGGGTGCGGCGCCGAATTGGGTACTGGCGCGTGCGCACAGCCCCACAGCAGAGCGCTAGAGCAGAATAAGCTACGCAGGCTCATGGCTTCTTGGCCTCTTCTTTGGCGGCGAATGTTACGACCCTTCTCGGCTTCAGGCCGAGCGGCGCGAGCTGCTCGGAGATCTGCGCCGCCGGGCCGATGATGCCGATCGTCGCGCCCTCCAGCGTGAGATGTCTACTCAAGTCGCTGAGCTCAGCCGGCGTGACCCGCTCGACGTGCAGCGCAATGTCCAACGCCTCATTCGCTTGCTTGTCGTGAGCTGCCGCGCGGCTCAGCGCGTCACTGATACTCTTGTTCGAGAGTGTTTGACGGATTTGGAACTGACGTTCTGCCGCAATCGCGTTTTCGAAGTCGCGCAGGGCGAAATGGCCCTCACCCATCTTCGTCAAATGCGCTCTCAGACTCTCGAGAATCAAAGGCAGCTGGTCCAACGAGGTATGAAAACAGTAACGCAAGAAGTCGCCGTCTTGCGTGAGTGTCGAGTTGCTCTGCCAGCGCGGGCTCTTTGCCTGGTGCTCGCTGAACCGAGCTCCGAGACCATCGCGCGTATCGGTGCGAAGAAACCAGGACATCAGATGCGCCGGGTAATGCGCCGGGGTGGCCCAGCGCGCGAGCGGCCAGAGAACGCATGCATCGACCTCTGGAGGCGCGGGCGTAGCGCCGGCCTGCGCCTCCGGAACTCGGTCGATGACGTAGACACCCGGATTGAAAACGACTGGCTTCGTACGCACCGGCGCGGTGCTGCTGGGAGTCCGCCGGACGAGCTGCGCTCCCAAATTGCGCGCGCTCGCCGTATCGAACGGCCCGACCAATTGAATCGCGCGTGGTTGACGGAGGACGCCGCTCCAGAGTCGATTGAGGTCACTCGGCTTGAGTCGGTCCAGGGACTTTTTGCGCTCCGATGGGGTCAGGTATCGGTAACGAGATTTCGGCGCGCTCAGGCCGAGAGTTTCCCAGTGGAAGGTCCACGTTTCGATAGTCCCTTTCACCCAATCGCTCGCCGCGATTTTGGCCGCATCGAACTCTGATTTCGAAAACTCGCGCTCGGCGAACGCCGCTGCCAACACTTCGAGCGCCGGACCAACTCGGCTCGATGGCGCCAATAGCATCACCTCCAGGGCTCCGTCCCAGCCGGAAATTCGGAGATCTGCGCCGAGCAGACGCTGCTTTGCGTCGAGCGTCGAATCGGCAACGGGAATGTTCTTGATGAGCTCGGCTAGGATGGGCTCTGCGACGGGTTCGAATGTTACGCCCGGCCAGGTGATGGTGACTCGGACGCGCGCGATGGGTAGGCCGTCACGCTCGATCATGAGGAGTTGATCGCCGTTGGGAAGGGTATCCGTCGGACCCGTCGGCGGCTGAAATCGGTGCGGTGCACCGTTGGCGGGCGGGCGTGGCCAGTCCGTGCTCGCGGTCTTCAGGTTGGGCAGCGCCTCGGGAGGCACCCTGAAGAAGGGTTCATTCTCGTGGCCGAAGTAGGAGCTGCCGCCTGGCGGTGCGCCGGCTTGTGGTGTCACTTCGATCCTACCATCGGCTGGCCTGAGCAAGTGGCGACGAACGATGGCCGCGACGCTCGCGGCGTCCGTGCGAAGGTAGTCCTGAATGCAATCTGGAATGGGGTGCGCACCATGCCCGTTGAGCACGGAGCTTGCGATCATTTGTGCGCGACCGTGCAAGTCATCGATCCGATCGCTCATGGTCAGCGAACACGTCAGTGCGGCAGCCTCGACGTCTGCAGCCGGCACGCGCCCTTCGGCCAACGCGCTGAGCTCATTGCCCAGTGCCTCCCGAAAAGTGTCCGGGCTGGTCTTGTCTCCCTCACATGCGGCGATGAACACGCTGGTGAGGCGCCGTGAGCGTTGCCTGACCAGCGTCTTGTCGCACAGCTTCTTGGCCTCCAGGCGGCGCGAAAGCACCGTTGCGACCACGTCTAGGCCCGCGTCGTCCGCAGCAAACCATGCGGGTGTCTCCCAGACTAGGGCTGAAAAAGCCGCGGGAATGGCTGCGGTCAGCGAGATCAGCTGCGGCTTTGCCGGACGATGGACAGCGGGCGGCTGCGTGACGCGTGCGGCCGGCAGTGACTCGAACAGGCGACGCACGGATTCTTCTGCGTGCTTGACGTCGAGATCACCGACCAGGATCAGCGCTGCATTGGCCGCGTTGTAGTAGCGACGCAGCCTCTTGGCTACGTCGTCCGCTTTGACCGCGGACAGGTTGCTGCTGCGATCGAGACCGCCGTATGGATGCGATCGACCGAGCGCGGCGCGAAATACGGTCAACGCCTCGGGGTGGTTCGGTGGGAGCTCGACTCGCTCTTGCGCCCGCGGCAGGGCGTTGCTGATCAGGGCCTGGGTGACGCCATCGGCAGCGAAGCTCATGCGGTCCGCCTCGAGCCACAGGGCGAGTTCCAGGGCTTCGGCGGGAACCTGGAGTGTGACCGCGGTGGCGTCGAAAGTGACCAGGGAACCCGGCTCTTCGAACTTGAAGCCTGCTGCTTCGAGCAGCCGTGGCCGCTCGACCGAACGCAAGTGGCGCGTCTCGAGCTTCGGCAGAATCGCCGCGATCAGCTGCGCCATGCCGCGCTGCTCAGGGGGATCGAGCGCGTCACCGACGGCGTATTCAATCCGCAATGCGACTTGTGGCACCCGGTGATCAACCGCGAACACCACCCGCAGTCCGTTCGACAAGGTGAACTCACGATAATTCTCGATACCGGCAGACAAGTCGGCGGTCGGCGTCGAGGTCTGTGCCTCGGCGCGCAACGGCAGAATCGAGATCAAAACCGCCAGTACGAACCCCAGAGAGTGATTGAGCCAGCCGCGTCGAAGGGTCATGGCACCCATTTGTACAAACCCGACCAAGCCGTCAACGACCGACGAGGCTCGTGTCCGCGGTCAGCGTCGGTCGAGCCAACTCAGCAGCCCTTCGACGGCAGTCATGCGGGGGCTTCCGAGATCAGAATGGGCAACCGCACGCGAAACTTGTGCAGGCGAGGGGCCCGGTATTGGGCGTTGAGGGTCCCGGACGCACCCCTCGAGTGTCAAGCGCGTCGCGCAGCGCCAAGGGCGCAAGCACGCACGGCCGCACCGTGACGCTCACCGCAAGGGCAGCGCCGATTTAGGGGAACTTCAGCGACGGGTAGAAAGCCTCGCTGTTCGCTTTTAGCGCGGTCACATTGGCCGCGGTCATCAGGGCATTCGTAATGAATGCCTCGCGCATGAGCACTGGATCGGGTTGGCTCAGATCGCCGCCGCCGCCGAGATGGATGGCCGTGCCTGCGTTGATTTTGGCCTTGGGAGGTGAGTGCGAGAGCACCTGTTTGCCGTTCATGAACGTGATGACCGCGTTCGCGGCGGGGTCGAACTGCGTCACGACGAGGGCGTTATCCACGGGCGACGAACCGTAGTCGAACAGATCGTTGTTCTCCTCCTCCTCCGCGCCCACGCAGTACGTGTTGTTCTTGCCGCAGTTGACGGCAATGCAACAGCCGTTGTTATCTCGCCATCCGTACGCTAGGGCGACCATGAAATCAGTGCCGAAGACGTCTTCCGCGTTGTACTTGTGAGTGATACCGAAAACACCACAGCAATAGACCGTGTTGGGAACCGGCCTGCCGTTGTACATGAGGCCGATGGCTTTCGACCCGCCGGTGACGCCGACGGCGAAGTTGTCGCCCGAGAGCGCATATTCCTGCGGCGCAACCGTCGTTAGGATCGGTAGATTCGTCGCCGACTCGATCGTGAATTTCGCGGCGCACGTGTAGCCGCCGGCACTACAGTTCGGACCCCACGGTGCATTCCAAATGGCCGGCAAGAGGTCGTTACTGCCGCTGTGGATCTGGGCGTAGATCTTCGAAACCACGCATTTCGACGCGCTGCCGCCGCAGTAGGCGCTCCAGGTCGTCATGTCCGCCGTGTGCGCGTCGGTCTGGCCGATGTCGAGGGTTTTCGCGTTCTTGTCCGCGGCCAATCCGAGCTGAAAGAGCGGCCCCTTGTAGCTCGCGGTCATCGCCCGCGTCACGCTGTACGCCTCCGCGCACCCGCCGCTGAGCAGGTCGCAGGGCCCCTGGTAGGTCGGCGAAGTCGCGCCGCCACCGCTCGTTCCCGCAGAGGGCGCGGGGCCTCCGCTGGAGCCGCTGCCGCCAGTAGAGCTCGCGCCACCCGTCGCACCGCTTCCGCCGGTTGTCGCAGTAGCTCCTGCGACCCCGGTCGCGCCTGATGAGCTGCTGCTAGCGGCGCTGTTGGTCGCGCCTGATGAGCTGCTGCTAGCGGCGCTGTTGGTCGCGCCTGATGAGCTGCTGCTGCCGGCGCTATTGGTCGAGCCTGATGAGCTGCCGCTGCCGGCGCTGTGGGTCGCCCCTGCCGAGCTGCTGCTGCCGCCGCTGCCAGCACCGTTGCCTTTGTCGGTGCAGTCCGCGAGAGTGATGAGTACGATTGCAGCTAGCGAGAGGACGCTTGTTCTCATGAGATCCTTTCCAACGGATCGCGACGGCGCTCGAGGGTCGAGTTGCCAAATCCAGCCTACTCTTCGCAGCTGCCGACGAGAAGCATAACGTTCGATAAGTCAGATATCGTATTTCGATTCTCGCGCTGAATCTTCCTCTGCAACGAGAACATTGTGGGCCGGGCAGAGCCGACTACCACTCCGGGCGGCGGAGGCGGCGAGCGACGAGGTACAGCGGACCGGTCAGCGCGTAGCCGGCGGCGCCCATCAGGATCACGGCCGAGAAGCCCAGGTTGGTGATGGCGGTCATGGCCCACACCGAGCCCCACACCGAAGACAGCGTGGTCATCGCATAAGTGGCGGGCACGGCCGCGCGGCGCCCGCCCTCCACTACGCGCTCGACACCGAACGGATAGAACATGCCGAGGAACGTCCCAGCGGGCGCCACGCACAGCGCCACGCACAGGATCTTGAGTGGCAAGGGCAGCGAGAGCAGGTGCGCGTTGCACAGGTGCGTGGCAAGGACGCCCCACGCGATGGCGAGCACTGCGGGCAGCACGAGCGTCGTCAGGCCGCGGAACACGAGCAGGCGGTTGTACAAGTACGCGCCGAGGCCGTTCGACGCCAGGAACAGCGCCAGAATCACGGCCACGGCGTACAGCGGGCTGCCGAGGAACAGCTCGGTCTTGGCGATCAGGCCGATCTCCACGCACATGTACGACACGCCGGCCATGAAGAAGTACAGCACCCACGGCAAAGGCACGCGCCGCCCGCGGTCGCGCCGCAGGCCCACGAAGGCCATGACCGCGAGCGCGACCGCGCCGAAGAGCAGGATGGTGAACACCTTGATCCAGCTCGATGCGTAGAGCTGATCGATGAAGCGCTCCTTGGCGGGCAAGAGCTCGAAATCACGCCAGCTCACCTCGTGCACGAACGGGCGGTCGTCCGTGACGAGCGGCCCGTGCGTGCGCCCGAGGACCGCGTCAACGAAGGTCGGCACGCCCGCGCCCGAGGGCGAGTAGAGCACCCTCCGCGCGGACGGCCACGACGCCACCTTGCCATCGATGGCTGCAATCTCGTCCGGCGTTAGCCCGCTCGGCTTGACGACCATGCTGTCTTGCCCCCGCGTCGCTGGGGCGCCGAACGCGAAGACCGCCTTCCCGAAGTCACCGAGGCCGCGCTCGGCGAAGAGCAGCCGCAGGCTCTCGGCCTTGTGGAGCACGGGCTGGTTCACGAACACCAGCATCGAGCCCGGGCCCGGGGCCAGGTGGTCGAGGTACGACGCCATGGCCTCGTAGGTGTCGAGGTACTTGCGCGTGTCGCCTGTGCGCTCGGCGTTGATCGAGCCGTTCGTGGCCACGAAAACCAGGTCGTAGCGTCCGCGGTCGTTCTTGAGGAAGTCCCGCCCCTCGCGCACCACGAGGTGCATGTTGGGGCGCTCGTGGAAGGCGCGCAAGTTCATGCCCGCGAGCAGCGGATCCCGGTACAGGTCGACGACGGCGCGGTTCAGCTCCACGCCCGTGATGTCCGCCCTGCCCTGCGCCATGCAGTCGAGTGCGACCATGTCGCGCCCCACGCCCGCGAAGAGCACGAGCATGCGCTTCGGTTCGTGACCCATGAGGAACGGCAGCGCGTGGTGAAGGCTGAAGCTCCGCATGTCCGCGGCCTTTGCCCCTGGATCCCAGCGCGCGACGTTGACGTTGCTGAGCCCGTCGTCCTGCACGATGCCCCACGCCTCCCCGTTCCCCTCCGGGTTGACGGTCTCCGCCCGCATCAGGCTCGTGCGCGCGAGATCATTCCACCGCACGCGCTCTTCTTTCACGCCCTGGCGCGCGTAACCGCCCAGCACGTAGCGCGAAAGACGCACGGCATCCGGGTGCTCCTGGAACACGCTCCCGCGACACGCCAAGAACGCGACCACGCAGTACCCCGCCACGCCGGCGCCGATTGCGAGGCGCCGGCGAGCGAGCGGCGTGGCGGCGAGGAGCGCGAGCGCGCCAAAGAGCACCGTCAGGATCGCCGGCGGCAGCCCCGCCCAGGTCAGCACGAGGGGCGCGAGGACGCAGCCCGACGCCGCACCCGCGAGGTCGAAGCAGTACAGCCGCCCGATGTTCTGCGCGCCCTCGTCGAAGTACAAGGCCAGGAGCGCGCCCAAGATCGCGTACGACGGCAGGAAGATGCCCGAGTATGCCAGCAGGCGCGACGCGTCCCCGTACGGGTTCTCGAGCGAGACGTGAATGACCGGGAAGAAAGCGTTCGCGACGGCGAAGAAGCTCACGAACGCGGCGGTGAGGACCGGCAGCACGAGCGCCTGCAGGATCGCCCTCGAGCGGCGCGCGTCCCCCTTTCGCTCGCGGTGCACGAGCAGCGAGCCGAGCGCCAGCCCGAAGAGTGCCACCGGGATGGCGAGGAAGGTCGAGATGCTGCCGAGGAAGAACGCCAGCATGCGGGTGTGCAGGAGCTCCACCATGAGTCCCACGAGCCCCACGAGGAAGATCCCGATCTCGACGTCCCGTTTCGGGCGCGCCGGACCCGCCCCTTCGGCGTGCTGGGACATGGGCGTAGCCTATCCCATTGCGCCCCGGAGCCAGCGGCTGATTCAGCGGGACGGGCTGATTTCGTGCCTTCTGTGAAGAGGGCGGCTTTTTGCCTGGGCGAGTGGGCAACGAGCGGCAGGCGCGCTCGTGTTATCACGCCGTCATGTCAGAGTCGCTCGCAGCGCGGCTGGAAGCCACCGTTCGCCGTCTGTCGGGCGACATTGGCGAACGCCATTTCCGTCGTCCAGACGCGCTCGATGAAGCGCTGAGCTTCATCCGTGAAGAGCTCACTCGTTCACAGGTGCCAGCGACCGATCACCCCTTCGAAGTGTCGGGTCGCCGCTTCACCAATGTCGAAGTGATCGTTCCGGCGCGAGCGGGCGCGACTGAACGCGGTTGTATCGTCGTCGGAGCTCACTATGACACCGTCCCCGGCACGCCAGGTGCCGACGACAACGCGACGGGGGTGGCGGCCTTGCTCGAGTTCGCCCGACAGCTCATTCACGAACGCTTCGAACGCAGCTTGCGACTGGTGTTCTTCCCGAACGAGGAGCCTCCGTTCTTTCCCGACGCAGGTATGGGCAGCGCCGCCTACGCGGCAGAGCTCCGACGCGCTTCCGTAGACGTGCACACGATGATTTCGCTGGAAATGCTCGGGTATTACAGTGACCGACCCAATAGCCAGCGGTACCCGCCAGGGCTTTCGCTGTTGTACCCGAGCCAGGGCAACTTCATCGGCTTCGTGAGCAACCTCGGCTCGCGCCAGCGCCTGCGCGAGCTGAAGAACGCGTTCATCGCCAGCAGCGGCTTTCCTTGTGAAAGCTTGGCGGCGCCCGAGTGGACCGTGGTCGTGGGCTTGAGCGACCACAGCTCGTTCTGGAGACAAGGCTATCCAGGCTTGATGGTGACCGATACCGCGTTCATGCGAAATCCTCACTATCACCAAGCGAGCGACACGGCGGACACGCTCGACTTCGAGCGCTTCGCCCAGGTCACGCAGGGACTGGTCGACGCGGTGAAGCGGCTGGCTTCAACGGTCGACCCATGAATTCGGCCTCAGCCGAAGACGTCGGCGAATTTGCCGCTGACTTCGCCGAATTTGTCGTCTGCGTAGCCAGCGGCTTGCATGGCGCTGATCAAGACTTGGCCGGGATGCGTGTCCTGCGGGGCCACGATGTGCCGGCCCGGTGCGAGACCGCCCGCGCGACCGCCGACGAGCAGCACCATGCGATCGACCGAGTGCGTCTGGAAGTTGCTGGTCGCGTCGTTCAATTGAATGCCGTGGCCGGCCTCGGGCATGAAGATCATGACCGTGTTGTCGAGCACGTTGCCGGCGCCTTCCGGGGTGCGCTTGAGCTTGTCCATCAAGTACGCATAGTGGCTGATGTGCCAGCCGAGACATCGGCTGACAGGCTCTTGTCCGCGCGTGGTTTCGTCGCCATTGTGCCCGCATTCGTGTAAATCCGCGCGGATCGGCATACCGAAGTCAGTCGAGATTTTGAAGACGTTCATGTGCGACTGAAAGACGGTGATCTGCAGCGTGGCCACGCGGGTGATGTCGCAGACGAAGGCCATGTGGATCAGATCGGCGAGCAGTCGTGCGCGCGTGTCCTCGTCGCTGTAGCCGGTGTTGGTGCCGATGCTCGAGGAGTCGGAGCCGGCGTTGTCTCCGCCGAGCGGGAGATTGTCGGTCGGCGCCGCCGGCTTTTGGCACTGAGCGCCGGTCGTGGGCGGCGCGGCCGCGATGCGCAGCTCGAGCGCGCGGATCTCGTCGAAATGCGCCTCCAGCCGCGCCTTGTCCGCGGCGCCGACTTTGTTCAGGATGCGTTCGCGCTTGTCGCTGATCAAACTCAGAACGCTCTTGCGCGCGCGCAGCTCGAAGTCGTGCGCAGCTTGTTGGCCGTCGTCTTTGGGCACGAAGCTGTCGAACAGCGAGCCGTACACGATGCTCGGGTTGGTTTGCGCTTCGATGGCCTTGCCGCCGGTGCCGTAGGAGATGTACTGGCGGCCGGCGAACTCCGAGCCCGAGAGGTACCAGCTCGGCTGCGCGCGGAGCACCAGCGAGCCGCGCGTGGTTTTGTTCAAGCCGGCGACGATCTGATCGCTGGTGATGCTGGCCGCGCGGAAGTTCGCGCTCTGCGAGCGCGTGCCGCAGAGCAGCGGGCTCGCGCCGCCGCCATGAAAGTCGCGGAATGCGCCGCCCGCTGGTACGGCCGAGCCTTCGACCGAGTTCGAATTCCAGGGGATCTTCAGGTTGGAGACGAGGCTGAAGTCGCCCATCAGCCCCAGCTTTTCGAGCGGTTTGAGCGGCGTGGTGACGGCGTAGCCCGCGCCCGCGGCGGTGTCGGCGATGAAGTGCCCACCCTCGGTCTTGCGCGTCCCGGCCACCTGCGACTTGTTTTCTTCCCAGCCGTCGCCGCCGATGGTTTGACCCGCGAAGACGATCGCGTAGCGCTTGGGCAGCTGTGCTGCTTGCGCGTAGGCATCGCCGTTGCCGTTGAGCATGCATTCGAGCACGGGCAGGCCGATGCCCACACCGCCGAGCCCGCGCAGCAACGTACGCCTGGACAGGATGAATTTTTTCACGGGGTCGCCTCCTCTTGCCGACGCGCGAAACGCTCGTCGCCGACGTAGCGCGAGAGCATCTGTTGCAAATCGTAGCCGCCGTCTTTGAAGCTGGCCAAGAGCGAGTCTCTGGCGCCCAGTTCCTCTGGGCGCAGCTCGCGCCCCACCGCATAGCTCATGAAGTGCTGCACGAAGCAGGACTCCAGTTCGCCATTGCTCACCAAAAGCTGCGCCAGCTGCCCGGGTCCGCTGAACTCGCCGACCCCGGGAAGCTCACCTTTGTCCGGCAAAATGCAGTCTTCGTGCGCGTCATCGTGAGTGCGGTAGCGCCCGCCGATGTCGTAATTCTCGAGCCCGTAGCCGATCGGATCGAGCTGCGCGTGACAGGCTTTACAGCTCTCGAGCTTTCGGTGTTCATCGTAGCGATCGATCTTGCACACCTTGTCACGGTCGCCCGGCGGCTGATCGACGTTGACGTTGGCGGGAGGGACACCGACCTTGTTACACAGAAGCCTGGTCTGCACGAAGATGCCGCGCTGCGTGGGGCTCGTGTCCGAAAACTTGCTGAAGGCCGCGAGCACGCTGCCGTGCGAAAGGATGCCAGCGCGCTTGTCGTCGGCGTAAGTCACCCAGCCCTGGCCGCCCGCCGGCGCGGGCACGCCGTATTGAGCCGGCAGCGGGCCGCTCACGTAGGTTTGCGGCGACGTGAACAGGTCGAGGTAGCTCGACGGCTGATCGAACACGACCTTCTCGATCAGCCGGTTGGTCTCCAAGCTGAACGCCGCCGCCAGCTCGGCACTGGCCGGGATCGCCCGGTAACCCAGCCACATCGCGTGAAAACGCTCGAGCTGCGCGCGGGCACGCGTGTCGCTTAGTAAGCGGGCAGCGGCCTGCGTGCGCGAACCAGCTTCGGTCAACTTGCCGGCGCCAGCTTGATCCAGCAGCGCGTCGTCAGGCCCGCTGCCCCACAGCAGGAACGACAAGCGCGAGGCGAGCTCGTAGTCGTCCAGCGCGAAGATCCCCGGCTCGCCCGTCGGCGCGCCGACCTCGATGCGATACAGCACCTCGGGATCTTGCAGCATGCTGCGCAGCACCAAGTTCACCGCCGTGTAGAAGTCGTGCGGGACGGCCGCGTTGTCCTCGGTCGCATAACTCTGCAGGGTGAGATAGGCCTGCACCTGCTCCTCGCTCAGAGGTCTGCGATACAAACGCCGCCCGACCTTCTCGATCGTGCTGCGCAAGCAGGCAGCGTCGCCCGGCCCTGTGGGTGTGCAGGGCACGATCTTGCTGCGATTTTCCGGCAGCACCGCGCGCGCGGCGACATCGGTGGCGGTGGCTTCCAGCGATTCGATCAGCGCGCTCGAGGCGCTCTGCACGGTGTAGTCGTTGTCGAACGGCCGATACACGTCTTCGTTCAAGAACTTGGCGGGCGCCCCTTCGTCATCTCCCAGCGCGTCGCGCACCAAATTCGAGAGCTCCGCGCGCGACAGCCGTCGGGCCACGCTGGCCGAAGCGGTCGACAGCTTGCCCGGGCCCACGCTGCCACCGCCCGCCTGCCCGCTGCCGCCGCCGATTTGAGAGCTGCCGCCGTGCGCGCTGGCGTTGCCTGCGCCATCCGCCGAAGCGGACGACGCGCCGCCTTCACAAGCGGCCATCGAAAGTGACAGCGCACACGCGATCAAAAGAGCACTGCACCCATACCCGCTCAGTGCATGCATCTCACCAGTGTGCCCGACGTAGCCGCGTCACGGAACCCGAAGCGCCCGTCATCAGCACAGATTGCGGGGTGCAGGGCGCAGGTTGAACGCGCATGTCCCACCGTCCCTGTACGATCACCGTCGGCGCAGAATGAGACGCAGCATCAGACTGGGGCGCGCGCCCAGGGTCTGTGGCCCGCGCTTCGCGCGGAACTGCGTGCGCTTCGAGGTGCGTTGCTGGCTCTCGACCGCCCCAACCTCAGGGCTGCGGTCGCGCCACTAACACAGCGCCCATGCCGGCGCGTTCAGCCGCGGTGATGCCGAGCAGGCTGTCTTCGAAGACGAGGCAATCAGCGGGCGCCACGCCCATGCGTTCGGCGGCGAGCAAGAACAGGTCTGGTGCCGGCTTGCCGTGGGTGACTTCTTCTGCGGTCACCACGACGGAAAAGAGCTCGCTGACGCCGATGCTGCGGAGCGTGCGGCGAACGGTCGGCGCATCGCCACCCGACGCGACGCTGATCGGGCAACCCTGTCGAGCACGGTCGCGCGCGAAGGCGACGACTTCGTCGAGGGGTTGCACGCCGACGGCAAGCGCGTCGAACTCGGCACGCTGGGCGGCGGCGACCAACGTGGGGTCGAGCGAGAGCCCGAACTCGGCGTTCAGTTCGGACACGGTGAGCTCGATGGTCTTACCGGCGCGACTCATGAACAGCTCCCAGCTGAACTCGAAAGTCGCGCCGTATTTGCGTAACGCGCTGATCCACGCCTTTTGATGTAGCGGCATGGAGTCGGCGAGCGTGCCGTCACAGTCGAAGATGAAGGCCGAATACTGGCGCGTCGGGAGCGTGAAGAGCGCCACCGATCAGCCTCACTTTTCCGTCGCCGCGCTCTTTTCGGGCGGGTAAGCGCTCTTTTCCGGGTCCTGGCCTTTGCCCATCACGTGATAGCCCTTGTCCACGTAGACGGTCGCGCCGGTGATGCCGGTGGCGAGCGAGCTGGACAAGAACGCCGCCACGTTGGCGACTTCGACCGTGGTCAGCTTCTTTTGAATCGGCGCGTTGACTTCGTAATACGCGACGACGTCATCGATGATGCCGGTCACGCTGGCCGCGCGCGAGGCGTAGGGCCCGGCCGAGATCGTGTTGATGCGGAAGCCGTGTTGGCGGCCCGCTTCGTACGCCAACACGCGCGTATCACTCTCGAGCGCGGCCTTCGCGGCGTGCATGCCGCCGCCGTAGCCGGGAATGACCCGCTCACTCGCGAGGTAGGTCAAGGACAAGAACGACGCATCCGGGCGCATCAACGGCGCCCAGCGTTGGATCATCGAGACCAGCGAGTAGGCGCTGACCCCAACGGCGGCTAGGTAGCCCGCGCGGCTCGTCTTGAGCAGCGGCAGGTGCACCTCAGGACCGTTCGCGAGGCAATGGATCACGATGTCGAGCGGCTTTTCGCCGAAGTCCTCGACGAGCTTCGCGCCCACACCCGCGATGCTGAAATCACCGCGGCTCGCGTAGCGTTTGCTCTCGCGCACGCTGGCCGGAGCGTCTTCCAGGGTGTCGAACGCGGCGTCCACCGGGTAGATGCGCTCGAACTGCAGCAGCGAGCCGTCGGACATCTGACGCGATGCGTCGAGTTTGCCGCGTTCCAAAAGTTTTTCGAAGATCCCCAGCGCTGGCGGCCACGTTCCGGCAATGACGCTCGCGCCCGCTTCTGCGAGCGCCTTGGCGATTGCAAAGCCAAAGCCGCCGTCATCCGCAATTCCAACCACGAATGCGCGACGTCCACTCAGATCGATTTTCAACACGGCGGCTTTATCTCCGATCTCGTGCGTCAACGCAAGGCCGTGCCAATCCTGCTTTTCTGGCCGCGAAACGCGCGATTGCGGCCTCCTCGCCTGCCTCCTCCCGCCCCCGCGTAGCGCCCGGTCGCGAGCGAAATTTAGGCGCGGATGCCGCGATTCTTGAGGCGGTAAACCATGGCCAAGAGCTCGGCGACCGCCACGTACAGGTCCGCCGGGATCACGCGCCCAATGCGCACGCGCTCGGCGAGCGCGCGCGCCAAGGGCCGGTTCTCGATGATCGGGATCCCCGCCTCCTTGGCCAGCTTTTTGATCTGCAGCGCGATCTCGTCGTAGCCCTTGGTGGTGACGGTCGGGGCACCCTCGTGTTGACGGTAGCGGAGCGCCACCGCGACGTGCGTCGGGTTGGCGACGATCACCGTCGCCTCCATCACGCCTTTACGGATGCCGCGCTTCAGCATTTCGCGAGCCCGCGCGCGCTGGCGTGCGCGGATCTGCGGGCTACCTTCTTGCTGCTTGTGCTCGTCCTTCAACTCCTGACGAGACATTTTGATCGATTGCTCGTGGCGCCACCAAGACCAGCCGTAGTCGAGCGCGGCGATCAGTCCGAGTGCGAGCGTCGACCAGAGCGCAACGCTCATCACGACTTGCGCGGTCTCCCAGACCGCGGCACCGAGCGGCGCGCGCGACAAGCGCGCCAGCTTGGGGAACGCCTTCTCCATCACCGACTCGGCGACCACCGCGACCACGACCACGCGCAGCAGCGACATCACGACGCTCATCAGCCCGGACTTGGGCGAGAACATCGTGCCAAGCTTGCTGATCGGATCCAGGCGCTCGAGTTTGACCTCCAGCAAGTCGAAATTCGGGTGAAAACCCGCTTCCAGAAAGCCGACAGCGGTGCCGGCAATGGCCGCGGCCACCGCCACCGGGACGGACGAGCTCACCAGCACCAAGCCGGCTTGTTCCGCCAGCAAGCTGATGTCGCCGCGCACGAGCGATAGCGGATCATCGAAGCAGCGCAGACAGAAGCCGCGGATCGTGCCCGCGAAATCACCCGCCATGGCGCCAATCACGCCCAGCGCGGCGATCGAGGCCGCCACCGGGCCGCTGTCCTTGGAGCGCGGGAACTGACCGTCGTCGCGAGCCCGCTTGCGTCTTTCTGGGCTCGCGTCTTCGGTTCTCTCCGTATCGTCGTCGTCAGACATGACTAGCCGATCCGGTCAGCGTACCGCGGTCAACAAGGTTTCGATTTTGGCGCCGCTGCGCGACACTTCGCCGAGCAACTCGTAGCCCAAGTCGGGCAACACCAGCACCATGACCAGCCCCCCTGTCGCCAGGGTAACGGCGAATCCGACGGAAAAGATTTGCATCGCGGGCGCCGCGCGCGAAATGAACGCCAGCGCGATCTGCGACATGAACAGGATGGCGATGAACGGAATCGCAATCCGCACGCCGGTCGCGACCGCCTCGCTGGTCATCGCCAGCACGACCGGCGTGGAGAGCGCCGGATTGGTCAGTGTGCCGACCGGCACCGCGCGAAAACTGGCCAAAACCCCCGACAAGACCACACGATGAATCCCTGCCAGCAGCCCCAGCAGCAGCGCAAAATTGCGAAACACCGAAGACAACACGTTCTGCATCGACTTGGTTTGCGGGTCGAACAGCTGGGCCGCACCGATGCCCATCATCGGCGCGACGTACTCGGCGGCCATCTCCGCGACGGCCACGAACAGACGCACGACGAAACCAATGCCCAACCCGAGCATGAATTCGCTGCCCACGCAGAACGCCATGTGCTCGAGCGATTGATCGCCGAGCCCAACGGAACCCTCGGCGTGCGCCGCAAAGGCCAAGAGCAACACCAGCGCGCCGCGGACCCGCAGGGGCGCCGAGACCCAAGCCAGCGGTGCCGCGATGATCACGCCCGTCACGCGCACGGTCTCCAGCGCGAAAGTGCCGGCGTGGGCGCGAACCAAGGCGTCGAGCTCGATCACCGTGTCACATCCGCAATGCTCGCGATCGTGCGCCCCGTGTAGTCGACCAGCTGCCTGACCGTCCACGAACCGAGCAGGGCGAAGGTCAGCCCCACCGCGAGCAGCTTGCTGACGAAGCTGATGCTGGCTTCGTTCACCTGCGTGGCCGCCTGCAGCACACCCACGATCAAGCCGACCAGCAAAGCCGCGAGCAGCGGCGGTCCAGCGATCAGCGCGGTGATCATGAAGGCGTTGCGAAACAGTTCGACTGCGCCGTCGGTGGTCACGTGTAGCTCCTGAGCAAGGAACCGGCGACCAAGTTCCAGCCGTCGACCAACACGAACAGCAAGAGCTTGATGGGCAGCGCGATCGTCGAAGGCGGCACCATCATCATGCCCATGCTCATCAGCAGCGAAGCCACGGCCAGATCGACGACCAAGAACGGCAGCAGAATCACCACGCCCATTTGAAATGCCGTGGTCAGTTCCGAGATCACGAACGCCGGCATCGCCAAGCGCATCGGCACGTCGTCGGGCGTTTGCGGCAACGGCGCGTTGGTCGCGTCGTAGAACAGCTTCAAATCGGCTTCGCGCGTTTGACGGAGCATGAAGCGCTTGAGCGGCTGCGCGCCGACTTCGAGCGCCTGCATGTCGGTGATCTTGCCGGCTTGATACGGGTCGACCGCGGTGGTCTTGATTTGATCGACCACGGGCGCCATCGTGAACATGGTCAGAAACATGGCCAGGCCCATGATCACTTGCGTCGGCGGGCTCTGACCGGCGCCTACCCCCTGACGTACGAACGACAGCACCACGACCGTGCGCACGAACGAGGTCGTGGTCAAAAGGATCGCCGGCAACAGCCCGAGGATCGTGAGAACGAGGAGGATCTTGAGCGACGGCGCGAGCTCGGCCGCTTTCAAGAGCTCCGCAGGCGCGTTCATCCGCGGGGTTCTCCCAGACGCGCGAGTAGGCCCTTGGCCTGCCCTTCCAAATCGATCATCTGCGGGTTGCCGTTCTTGCGCACCGGCTCCGCGCTGCGCTCTGCGGCGCTGCGCGAGGTGGTGCGTGGGGTCGTGCGCGTGAAGGTGTCATGCGTTTCTGCGGCTAGGGTCAGCGCCGCCGAATCGTCGTCCGGGCGGCTGCCGAGATTGCCCACCGCCGATGCCAGCAGATCGCGAAAGGTGCGCTTGGGGGCGCTGGGCGGCGCAGCTTCGGCGACCGTGCGCGAAGAACGAGCGCCCAAGTCCACGCCCGCGGCCACCAAGCGCGGACGCGCCGGCGACAGCTCTTCTTCATCCTCCGCCGCTTCGGCGTCCATCCAACCCAGCTTGCGTACCGAGGCGTCGGTCACTCCGAGCAAGATCTGTCGGCCGTTGACCTCGGCGAGCACGAGCTGAGCGCGGCCACCGAGTTTGGTCGCACCGACCACCCGCAGCTGCGCGAGTCGGGCCTGGGGCGCGCGCTTCTTTTTGCTGCGCAGATACAGCGCCGTGCCGCCCAGAACCGAAATCGAGAGCAAGGCGATCAAGCTCCGCCCCAGACTCATGCGCGGCGCACCCGCGACTACCTGAGGTGGCTTGGCCGCGCTCTTGGGTGCGAGCCAGGCCGGCGATTTGGGCGCGGCGTCGGGTGCTCCCGCTGCATGTGCGGCAGGTGCGACCAGCGCACACAGCGTGATGCAAACGCCGAAAAGCGCCGCGCAAATTCGCTGACGCAGGGGTGTCATTCTTTTGAACCTCGGCCGCGGCCGTCATCGTTGACGACTACCTCGGTGAGGCGGATGCCGTAGCGCTCGCCCACGACCACCGCTTCGCCGCGTGCGATCAGGCGATTGTTCACGTACACGTCCAAGGGCTCGCCATTGGCCTTGTTCAGCTCCAAGATCGAGCCCGGACCGAGCCGCAAAACCTCGCCAATTCGCGTAGTTTTGCGACCGAGCTCGATGGTCAGCTCGACCGGGACATCCATCACGAAGCTCAGCCCGTCGCCGCCTCGAGCGCCCGCGCCGAGCGGGCCATCGCCCCCTTTCAGGGGCGGCGAGGAAGCATGTTCGAAGGCGTCGGCAGCTGGGGTTCGCGAGTTAGCGTCACTCATGCCCCCGCTCTCTTCAATCTTCGTGCCGACCTCGGACCTCGACCGCGAGCTGACCGCGGGAGATCACCGGGACACCGACGAATTTCTTCACGCCGGCCACACGCACACTGACCGGGTCGTCGACCGCAGTGTCCAAACGCAACACCTGGCCGGGTTGCAGCGACAGCACACGACGTAACCCGAGCCGGACGCTGCCCAGCTCACAAATGACTTCTACCGGCACCTCGCACACGGCTTCCGCCATGCGCGGATCGCCCGACTGCGCGGTCGGCGGCTCGTTTTCGCGCGCCGCTGATTCGAGCGCCTCGGCGCCAATCGCAATCGCGATGCGCGCGCCGCCGGCGATGCCCTCGAATAGGCAATCGACACTCAAACCGTCGGAAAAATTGGCCTCGCGTTCATCACCGCGGGCAATGCTGTGCGAAATCTCGATGTTCAGCGCGATGCCGACTTCGGAGCGCACCGCCTCGGCGAAGTCCTCCGCCAAAGCACGAGTCACGCGACCAACCAGCGCGGCTTGCGCCAGCGTCAGATCATTGCCGAGGCCACTCGCGCCCCCGCTGTCTCCGCCGCCGAGCACGCCTTCCAGCACGACGCCAATCGCGTCGGTGTTCAGCGTCATCAGCCCCCAAGCGGGTCCCCCGGGCGTGCCGAAGATGATTTCGTAAATCGGTCCTTGTTCGACGATGCGGTCAGCGCCGAGATCCACGATCGCCACCGCTTCGGGGACGATTCGCGCCTTACGCTTGACCAAGAACGGCAGCGTTCGCCTGGCCGACCGCGCGAAGCGCTGCGCGACGTGCGACATCGCTTGCATGGCACCGCGCAGGTGCCGCTCGCGCCCCGTCAGATCGACGCGCTTCAGCTTCCCTTGCGCACTGGGCTCGCTCAGGCGAGGAGCCCCTGCTCGCAATGACTTGGGACTTGCATGTAGGCTGTCGCGCTCGGCATTCATTGCGCCACGAAGTCTGTGATCAAGACGCGACGAGCGCGCTTTTTGCCGACTGCGTTGATGATGTTGTCATTGAGATCTTTTCGGAGTTTGTCGAAGTTTTTGGGCGTCGACAGTTCTTCGAAATCGTGCGTCCTCAGGTACCAGATGGCCGCTTCTCGAGCCCGCGGAACGTAGGCCTTGAATTCGGCCTCTTTCATCGTTTCCGGGTGTTCGATCGACAGCGCGATCTTGAGGTGGCGCACTTGTCCGTCCGCGGAGCGCGTATCGACGACGATCGGCGCCAGGTTGGTGATTTCCTTCACCTCGCCAGACGCAGATTTGCGTTCTACGTGCTCTTCGTCCGAAGGTTCATCCGCCTTTTCTTCTTCGGCGGCTTTGTCTTCACCCGAAGCCTTTTCCTCTTCGGGTTCTGCCTCCCCATCGGCAGGTTTCGTGGGGACCGGTTTAGCGAAGAATTTGGGCCCCATCACGGCACCAGCGGCGCCTGCACCCACGACGAGTACAGCAGCGACGATGATACCAATGAGGGGACCCTTACCCTTCTTCTTCTCCACCGGGGCCTGACCGTGATCAGTGCCCTGTTCGTCCATGACCCGCACCTATTCTGGAGCTAGGGCCGAGAGCCCAAGCGCTGAACTATCAGCGCTTGAGGCCGATCAGCTCTTGGAGCATTTCGTCCGCGGTCGTGATCGTCTTGGAGTTGGCAGAGAACGAGCGTTGGTGCTGAATCATGCTGACGAACTCGGACGCCAGGTCCACGTTCGAGCCTTCCAACGCGCCGCCCGTGGTTGCACCACGGCCACCGCTACCGGCAGTACCCATCGCGGCAGTGCCGCTCTCGCGCGTCGAGATCCACAGGTTCTGACCCGCGCGGCCGAGGCCGTCGTTGGAGCGGAACTTGGCGATGCCGAGCTGCGACATGGCGATCTTCTGGCCGTTCGTGTAGAGGCCGGTCACGACACCTTGGCCGTCGACGGACACGCCGGAAAAATCACCCGAAGCATAGCCGTCTTGCTTCTGAGCAGAGACGTTCGACGGACCGGCGAATTGCGTGGTGCCGTCGAGGCCCGTGCCGCCCTCGGCGATCGAGGTGCCGAAGTTGATGGCGACACCGGCCGCGGGCGTAGCAGCCGCGCCGCCGCCCCAAGCCGCAGCGATCGGCGTGGTAACGGTCTCGGCGTTGAGCGCGCCAGCGGTGGTGAAGGTGAGGCTGCCACTGCCGATCTCGGCGTTGCCGACGACCGGCGGATTCAAATCCGCACCGGGGGTCAGCACGTGATAATCCCAGGCGTTATCGGCCGTCTTGCGGAAGTACACGTCTGCGGTGTGGGCGTTGCCGAGCGAATCGTAAATCGACATGGTAGTCGAGAAATTCGCGGTGTTCGCCGGATCTTGCGGGTCCCACGCGGCGGTGATGACCTGGGCCGACGAGTCGATGTTGGCCGTGACTTCCATCTCCGTCGTCTCGCGCGCCGGCAACGCGGCGGTGGGCGCCGTGACGTCGGAGAGCGAGGCGGCAAAGGTGCCGTCACCATTGGCTTGGTAGCCCTGAACCTTGAGGCCGCCCGTGTTCGTGAGCTTGCCATCCTTGTTGATGACGAACTCACCGGCGCGCGTGTAAAAGTCCGAGCTCACGCCGTCGACGGTGCCTTTGACGACGAAGAAGCCGTCACCGTTCAACGCGACGTCGGTGGAGACGCCGGTATTGGACAACGAGCCTTGGGTGAACATCTGCTGGATGTCCCCGACGCGGACACCGGAGCCTGGCAGACCCGTCGAGGTACCTGCGAGAATCGAGTGACCGAGAACATCTTCGAATACGGCGCGTTGCGCCTTGAAACCCGAAGTATTCACGTTGGCGATGTTATCGCCCGTGACGCCTAGCGCGTCACTTTCTGCTTTTAGGCCTGAGACGCCCGAATTCATCGACGACAGAACAGTCATTTGGAGCCCTCCAAAAAGAGCCGAGTGCGGTTGATATTGTGCGGTGTTTGGTTGTTATGGAGAAGATTCGACCTTGAGAAGGTCAGAGACTGGAACTTGCATTCCATTAGCCAGTGTCAACACTGGATAACCTTTGTCGAAGGCGACGGACTTCACTTGCCCAGTCGTCTCCTGAGTGACCGCAACGGCACTGCCGTCTTTGGTCTTGGCTTGGACGCTCACGGCGTAAGTGCCCGCGGCCATCACGTTGCCGTGGTCGTCGCGACCATCCCAATTGATCTTCACCAGGCCTGCGTTGTGCGCGCCGAGTGGGATGGTACGAATCACTTTGCCCGAGGCGTCCTGAATCGAAACGTTGGTGGAGTCGGTGGCCGACGACAGCGTGAAGCCGACGGGAGCCGCGATGCCCGAACCTTGATAGGTGACCAGGCTGCCTTTGACGGTCGCGATTTTGCCGACCAGCCCGACCACCTGCGTATTGGCCAAGCCCTGATTTTGCGAGGTAATCGCGTCCAGGCGGCTGTTGGTGCCCATGGCGGCTTCGAGCGAGGAGAACTGAGCGAGCTGCGCCACGAACTGCGTGTTGTCTTGCGGCGCGAGCGGGTCCTGGTTCTTCAGCTGGGCGACGAGCAACTTCAAGAAGTCGTCCTTGCCCATCGCCTTGTTCGTGAACGCCGAGCTCAGCCCAGAAGCATCTTGTGCGCTGGTTGTGTTTGAGACTGGAGCGACCATGGGTTAACCGATCAAGTTGAGTTTGCGTGCTAGGCGACGTCGTGTTTGCTCGTCGTCTTTGGACTCGGCCTCGCTGGCCGGCGTCTCACGAGTGCGCTGCGATGCACTCGAGCGTGGTGGAGCAAGAACGGTGCCGAAGTTGTTGGCACGCACCACATTGACGGATTCGACGGCAATTCCATGGCTCTGAAGCGCATGCGTCAGCGCAACGCGCTCCAAACCCAAGGCCGCCTCTGCACCGGCGTCAGCCGCGCTGATCGTCACTCGAATGGCACCCGCGTGGCGGTCGACGAGCAGTGCCACTTCCCCCAGATCACCGCCATCTACGCGGACAATCATGCGATTTTCATCGGCACCAGCGGCTTCTGCAGCGGCGCCCGCGGGGCCTTTTGCGGCACCCGACTCGGTCAAACCGCCGGCAGTGGCAGGTGTCAGATCCCCGGCACCCGAGTGCCAAGCGCCCGCCTCGGCTTCGACGCTCGGCTTGCTCACGTTGAGCGCGTGCGCCGACAACTGCGCCCCCACGAGCGTCGCCCAGCGTTCCGCTTGTTTCAGCGTCGTTTTCTCGTCGTCCGCGCGCTCGTGCGCGTACGGCCCGGCGCCTGAGCCGAGCCCCGTGGCAAAACCATCACTCATTTACTTGTCTCCGCGTCGGTCCGCAAAAAAGCGTTGTGCCGCGAGCTCGTCTTCCAAGCGCCGCGCCGCGCGCTCTTGCTGGGCGCGTTCTTCGGCGTCGATGCGCGCCGAGAGCACTTCGACCTTCTTCAAGTCAGTACGCGCGTGCATGACGTGTGCGCGCGCTTTCTGGGTGCCGAGGCTAGCTTTGACAGCGTGCGTCTCGGCGATCTCGGCCAGCGCAGCGCGACTCTTGAGCCATTCGTTGGCGGCGATCCAATCGCTCGCGCTGAGCGGGGCTTCAGCCAATTTGAGTCGCGTTTCGGAGGCGCGCAGCGCCTCCAGCCGCTTTTGCTCGGCGGCCAAGCGCGCGGCTTCTTCGCGGTTTTTCTGCTCGTTCAGCTCGGTGATGCGCTTGTCGAGCTCTTTGCCGCGGTGCTCTACGACCTTCTCGATCCGTTGGCGTCGGGGGCTCATGAGCGAAGACCTCGTTCACGCATTTGTGCGAGCATCGCCAGCTTGCGATGAGCTTCTTCGAAGCTCGAACCCTCGTTCACTCGCTGCTTGAGAAACGCTTCGATGTGAGGATGCGCTGCGACCGCGATGTCGACGCGAGCGTCGCTTCCTTGCGCGTACGCCCCGACCTGTATCAAATCTTGTGCCTCGCGATAGGCGGACATCATGTCTCGCACGGCGCCCGCGGCGCGCATGTTGGCTTCGCTGGAGATCTCCGGAGCCAAGCGCGAAATGCTCTGCAGCACGTCGATCGCGGGAAAGTGATTCTTTTCGGCCAGCGAGCGCGACAAGACGACGTGCCCGTCGAGAATGCTGCGTACCGTGTCGGCGATCGGGTCGCTCAAATCATCGCCCTCGACCAACACTGTATAGAGAGCCGTGATCACGCCGGCGCCGCTGCCGGTGCCCGCGCGCTCGAGCAGCCGCGGCAGGGCGGCGAATACCGACGGCGGGTAGCCCTTGGTGGCCGGCGGCTCGCCCGCAGCCAGCGCGGCCTCGCGCAGCGCCATCGCGTAGCGGGTCACCGAGTCCATCACCAAAAGCACGCTTTTCCCCTGATTTCTGAAGTATTCGGCGATCGCCGTGGCGGACTCGGCGCCTCGCGCGCGCACCAAAGGCGGCATGTCGCTGGTGGCGGCGACGACTACCGATTTGGCGAGCCCTGCCGGGCCGAGCGAGTTGCGGATGAAGTCGTTCAATTCACGACCACGCTCGCCGACCAGACCGACCACGTTCACGTCGGCCTGCGAAGAGCGACAGATCATGCCGAGCAGCGTGCTCTTGCCGACGCCCGCACCGGCGAAGATGCCCATGCGCTGTCCGACGCCGAGCGGCAACAGCGCGTCGAAGGCGCGCACGCCGGTTCCGAACGGTTTGTCGATCGGGCGCCGCGCGAACGCCGGCGGCGGCGCGGCGTTCACCGGACAAGCGTGGTCGGCGACGATCGCGGGACCGCCATCCAAAGGCCGCCCAAATGAGTCCACGACTCGGCCCAGGAGCGCGAACGCGCCGGGCACGGTCGCGCCGCGCTCCAAGCGAACGACGCGCGCGCCCGGCCGAATACCCGACAAAACGCCGAGCGGCGTGGTCAGCAGTCGGCCGGCTCGAAACCCCACCACCTCGATTTCGAGCGTCGAACCGCTGTCGTCTTCGACCGCGAGCGCGTCACCCACGGCTGCGCGTAGCCCGCCCACCTCGACAATCAAACCCACCACGTCCAACACCACGCCCTCGGGCGAGTGAACCGGCGCGGTCCGGCAGCGATCGAGGAGTCGTTCAAGCATCAGCGCGACTCACCGGGCGGCACATCCGACTCGGGCCGCAGCGCCTGGAGCAAGGTAGAAATCCGGGATTCGATCGATTCATCGACGCGACCGAGCTCGGTCTCGACCACGCAGCCGTACTCCGTCAGCGTCTCGTCCAAACGAACTTCGGCGTGCGCGCCGCGATCGGCCAGGCGCTGCTCGAGGTTCGCGCGCGCCTCGCGGAACGCACTGCCGATGCGCACGAGCACGCGGTCGTGGGCACCGAGCGCGGACAGGCCCTCGTTCACCAGCCCCGCGACAATCGCCGGATTGAGCGAGATTTCGTGGGCGATCACCCGGCGAGCGATGATCGTCGCGAGCTCGCCGAGCTGGCTCGCGGTCTGTTCCAACACTCGTGAGCGCTCGGCCACGAGTAGCTCGACGGCCTGTTCGAAGGCGTGAGTCGCCTCGGGATCGACGATCAGTTGCACCGGCCCGGGTTCCGCCGCGCTCGGCATCGGAGCCGGCGCGGGCACCGAAGGCAGGCGCGGCGGGAGCTCGGAGGCGCGGGGCGGACGCGACGCGCGCTCCGGCTCGAGCTCTTGGCGAATCGCGTCCACGAATTCGCTCGGCAAGGGCGGCGGCTTGAGCGAAGGGAGCGGCTCTTCCTTCTTCACGGTCGCGCGCCCGCGCGCGGACGGCATCCAAGAAGGCGCGCGCACGCGCGGATTGTTGACGCGAGCGAAGCTCACTTTGCGCGGAGCGTCGACCATTGAATCGGCTTCGCTGCT
>Ga0134124_10000543_pt1 | contig 31553 bp, 20 predicted proteins | sample KB304_FD_96880 | JGI IMG/M metagenome (GOLD analysis project Ga0134124, IMG submission 96880) | Terrestrial soil microbial communities without Nitrogen fertilizer from Kellogg Biological Station, Michigan, USA - KB3-0-4 | ecosystem: Environmental > Terrestrial > Soil > Unclassified ... | reverse complement strand
TTCAGGACTCGCGTGGGATCAACCATCAGCCACGCCGCTCCGCCCAGCAGACATAATCCCGCGGCCACAAGGAAGGATGCGGTTCAACCGAAGCGCGCGGCGATTGCGGGCGTGAGTGATGCCGTGACTGCTCCCGCAATTTGTGCCCCCATGTTCATGAAGCCGGAAACCGAGCCTGATGCCTTGCCCGCAATGTCTGCGCTCACCGACCAAAACGAGCTCTGCGACAAGTACAGCGCTCCCGCTCCGCCCGCGAGAACAATGCTTGCCACGCGAGCGCTGACAACCTGGGAGCCGAAGGCAATAAACATTCCAGCCAGGGCGATGCTGAAAGCGGCCAGGCCGCACCGTCCCAGTCGGGGGCCGCGCCACTTCGTGAGCCCGTCGCTGATAGCGCCGCCCACAAAACTGCAGACTGACATCGCCACCGGTGGAAGCATGGCGTAAAACGCGCTCGCTCTCAGATTCAGACCGCGGACCTGGGCCAGGTAGATAAAGAACCAGCTGAAGAAAATCCAAGCGGTGTAGCCGAAGCAAAAATAGCTGACTGTGATCGCGCGCACTTCTCTGCTCCGAAAAACAATTCGCCAGGGAAGCAAACCGTCACCATCCCCGTTCTCGGTTTCGATCGGCATGCCGGACTGAATCGTGGCCAGCTCAGACGTGGAGACATGCGGATGTTCCGCGGGGGTGTCGCGAGCCATGAGATACCAGACCATACCTGCGACCAGGCCAATCAGGGCGCATGCCCAGAAGGACGACCTCCAGCCGTAGTGAAGCATGAAGTAGGTAATCAACGGTGGCGATAGGCCGGCGCCGGCGCCGACGCCGGCAAAAATCCATCCGTTGGCGACACCGCGCTCGTGCGCCGGAATCCACCGCGCTACAAATTGGTTCGACGAGGGATAAACAACTGCCTCCCCTGCACCCAGGAGAAAGCGGATGGCCATAAAGAGAAACAGCGCTCCACGGATTGTTGCTGGCACCAGGGCCGTCAGCCCAGTGAAGATTCCCCACCATACGACTCCCGCAGTGAGCACGCGGCGAGGTCCGAAGCGGTCGGCGAGCCTTCCACCTACGGTTTGAAAGAGTGCATAGCCGATCAGCATCGCGCTGAACACGTAGCCCAACTGCACGTTGCTCAGGCGGTAATCCGCGGCTATCGATCGCCCGGCAACCGAAATGTTGACCCGGTCAAGATACGAAACTGCGCTCAGGACGAATAGCCAGCACACCAGGAACCATCGCACATGGCTCGTCCTGGTGCCGTTCACCATCGTTCCTCGGAAATGTCGTTGGTCAGGGATGCCCCCTTCACTCTCACGCGGAATGCTCGCGGAAGATCCGGGCCAGGTGATCGGCGACAATCCTGTCTTCTCCGGGTTGCAGCATAAAAGAGTTCATGGCAAGACCCGGCCGGTCTTCGCCCGCTCCCATCAGAATCGCCGGCTTGGACTCTCTTAGAAATTGGGAGGCCTGCTTGGGAGTCAAAGCGATTGCCGCCGCGTTCCAGGTAATCTGCATATGAGGGACGTGATTCGCAATGTCGGGAACGAAGAATGCTGTGCTGACGCCCGGCACACGCATGACTTGCCGGGAGATTAGCTCCAGTCGTCCCTGCCACTCTGCCGCCAGGACCTCATGGTCCTCGTTGAGATAGAGCTCGAGCGCTTTCACCATCCCAACAATTTCTTCCTTACCCACTTTCGAACTGCGACCCAACGTGTCCTCGTGCGGACTGTTGTTCAGCAGTGCGTAAGCCACCAGATCTTTTCGTCCGATCAACAATCCGGCGCACTGCGGCCCGCGCATGGCTTTACCCCCGCTGAAGGTCACAAGATCGTAGCCCATGTTGGCATAGTCCCAGAGATGCGAGACGGGCGGCGTATCTGCCGCTGCGTCGTTCATGCAAGGAAGTTTATATTCCTTCGCAAGTTTTACCCACTCATCGACCTTGATCTGCCCGGCAGCATTGGCAAAGTTGGTGAAGTGCATCATCGCGGTTCGCGGGCCGACTGCCTGGTGCAACTGCTCGCGCGTTTCAATCTCGATCAGTTTTACGCCGGTGGTGCGAAGCTGGTGGTCGAAAGGGTTGCGATGGGATTTCTGAATGATGACTTCCGACTTCAGTCCGGTGAGGTCCGGCAACTGCCTGATGAATGCTTCGTTGTCGCCGGTAAGGATTCCAGCCAGTCCTGACTGGATCGCGGCCGCTGCCCCAGAAGTCACCAGCGCGGTGTACCCCTCCGGCAGCTTTAGCATTTCGGCAATTCGCTTACCAGCCGCCACTTCCAGATCAGGCATGCTGACGAAGTGGCGTCCGGCCTGGGCCATCACCGCTTCCAGTTCCGGGCGCAAGATGGAACCGCCCAGCATAGTCATCGTCCCTTCACAATTGATGACGGTCGTGACTCCCAGCTCTTCGTAGGGATTGCCGGATTGGCCGAAGCCGCTGACCCTGGCGCTCGTTTTCGCCGCAAACAACTTCTTCGACGTCATCATCGAACCGGCAATCATTGCTAGCGTTCCAAGAAAACTGCGGCGATTCCACCCGATCCCTAATCGCATGATGTGGTCTCCTTATGTGCCTGCGGCGCCTCTCGTTCCAGCCCTTACTTACGCACGATGGCGGCAATACAATTGATCTCCAGCATCGAGTTCCCTGGAAGAGCGGCAACGGCCACCGTGGTGCGCGCCGGCCCACCGTTGGGAAAATACGTCTTGAATATCCTGTTCATGGGCTCGTAATAATCGATGCTCGCGAGATAAACCGTAAGCTGCAACACGCTGTCCATGCTGCCACCGCCGGTTTCGACCAGCTCTTTCACGTTCTCCATCACTTTCGTGGTGTGGCTGTCGATGTCATCTTTGCCCACGGGTCCGTTCGAGTTAGCACCCTGTCCTGCAATATAGAGCAAGCCGTTGTGCGTAATCAGGGCGGTGATCATCTGTTTTCCGTCGGCCGGCTTGCCGTCCCGGTCGAGCTTGCGCACCCCGGTGTCCCGGGTCTTGGCCTGGCCGCTTGTGGCCATCAATGTTCCCGCGCCCACAGCAGACATTACGGCGGCGAGCGAAGTCATCAGCTTTCTACGATTGAACCATGTCGAGTTCATGATGAAATCTCCTTGGATTTGTGGCTTTCGTGATCGTTCGTTTGAGTGACCGCATCTTACGGCAACGCAAAACTGAAAATATCGCTACCTGCGGCGACGGCCACGTACTGCTTATCTAGAACTGCATAGCTCATGGGTGACGCGCTAAAATCCTGTCCGGTATTGAAGTGCCACAGCGGCTTTCCGGTGCGGGCGTCTACTGCTTCGAACGATTGCGCGTCATCGCCAAAAAAGACCAGGCCCGTGGCCGTCGTCATGGTTCCCCCGGACGAGCGCACACGCCCCACTTGGGGATAGGTCCATGCGAAAGACTGCTTGTCCAGATCGTAGGCTAGAAGGACTTTCTGCGAGGCTTCTCCCGCGATCCGCTTCACGCCGGTCGAGTAAAAAGTTTTCCCTTCCGCGAATTCCTCTGGCTTAGAGAAGAACATCTGGCATTCCTCAAGGGCGAGGAAATAGACCAGGCGTGTAGATTCGTTGTAAGACGGCGCGAACCAGTTGGTGGCGCCGCCGTAGCCGGGACATATTCGGGTTCCTGCAAGCGTCGGCTTTAGACCGGAAACATTGGGCCGACCTTGAGCGTCAACCCCCTTCGCCCACGTCAGCTTTTTCACGAACGGTACAGCTGAAAGAAATTTCCCATTCGCGCGATCCAGCACATAGATGAAACCATTCCGATTGGCCTGCACCAAAAGCTTGCGCGGCTCGCCCCGGTAAACAGCATCGATCAGAATCGGAGTTTCAGTTGCATCGTAGTCGAAAAGATCGTGTGGCGTGAATTGAAAGTGCCACCTCAATTTTCCCGTGTCTACATCGAGCGCCAGGACGCAGTCGGTGTACAGGTTGTCGCCTGGCCGGACCGTGCCATCGAAATCCGGACTCGGGTTACTGGTCGTCCAGTACAGCGTGCCGGTTCCAGCGTCATACGTACCCGGCATCCAGGTGGTGCCGCCGCCGTGCAAATAACTAATTCCGGGCCAACTCTCGGAGCCGAATTCCCCGGGGGCGGGAATCGTCCAGAAACGCCAAACCAGCTTTCCGGTGTTGGTGTCATAGGCGGCCACAAAGCCACGCACTCCGTCATCCCCGCCTGAGGTGCCCACGATCACCTTGTCGTTCACCACCAAGGGTGCGGCGGTCGACCCGTAATTCTTGTTCCAGTCCGCGTAGGCGACGTCCCACAGCAAGTGACCCGAACGAGCATCCAGACAAAGCAAATGGGCATTGTCGGTCTGCCGGTACACACGCGCCTGCCACACCGCCACGCCGCGGCTGAGATGGCCGGACGCATCATCAACCAGCCCCTCGGAGATTGGCCACGCATGGTGCCAGATGACGAGTCCGGTGCGCGCATCCAGCGCGTAGGTATCATTTGCTGAAGTCACGAACATGACGCCGTTCACGACTAGCGGAGTCACCTCCATCCGGTTTGAATTGCTGGAATGGAATACCCACTGCGCCCGCAGCTGCGCGACATTTGTGAGATTGATCTGGGACAGGCTGCTGAAGCGGCGCCCGGTGAAATCTCCGTTATAGGAAGGCCAGTTCGTCCCTGGCGGGGAGACTAGCTCGGCGGGGCGTACGTCAGTGACCACAGCTCTCGACTCCTTGGGCAAATCTTCAGACGCAGCCACCATCAGGCAAGCTAAAACCGCGCCGAGAGCGAGTGCCGTCCTTGGGGCCATTCTTCCGCCGAACCGCTTCGTCCCTGTCGTTCCCATGCTGAATTGAATCGATTTAATTGAACCGCGCATTATCCAACGAAAATTGCGTGAACGCAATCCTTTGTGGCGCCGGCGCTCCGCCGGCCCGACGGCGGGCTGAAAGCCCGCGTAAACACTGAAGCGGTAGGTCTTCCATAAAACCCTTTTAGTCCCTTCTTCGATTGGTCATGAAATCTGCCTGCCCCGCTGGCCTCCGTCCGCCATCGGGACGCGGGCGCGACCGACATCTTCAGAGCCGGCCAAATCGTTTGACCGCTTCCTGAATGGATTTGTACTTCTCGATGATGGAGAACATGGAGTGTTCTTTGAAGTCCATTTCCTGGGCAAGGGCGAGCACCTCCTGCGCTTTCGTCCGCGGTACGATTACGACCCCGTCTCCGTCGGCGGAGACGATATCACCCGGTCGTACCTCAACGCCGTCGCAGGAGATCGGAATATTCGATCCGGAAAAGCGATAGTGACCGACCGAGGTTGACGGCACAATACCGGTGGCGTAAACCGGAAAACCTATCTTGCGCAATTGCCCGACGTCGCGCACGCCGCCATCAATCACGGCTCCAGCATATCCGCGAGCCGACATGGTTGTGCCCATCAACCCGCCCATTCCGGCAATATCGGCACCGTCTTCGACCGCCATCACCCAGACGGAATTCCGCGCTCCTTGGTCTATCGCCGCCAGCATGCCGCTCAGAGCCCCGGGGTCCTTGTTGCCTTCGTCTTTGCTCAACTTGACGGTGAGCGCGAAGCCGGCGAATTTTGTCGGGAAAATGGCTTGTATCTTGTGCGACAGGTACATCTTCCGTCCCGTAAGTTGCTCCAACGCATCGGATACCGATGCCACTTCCACGTGACGATAACTGTCGAGCAGTGCTTCGTTTTCGTTCAACGGGGGGCCGCCGGAGGATTGCGCCTGCAGGTTCGAGCTTAGTTGCCAGATCGTACAGAGGAACAGAATTCCTGCGATCGCAAATGAACTCTCGCGTGAAGGTGTCAAATATTGCAATTTGTTCATCTCATCCTCCAGGTTGTATATATGAACGCGGACTCTAGCACTCCCGTCGAGGGGATGTGAAGAGAGAATTCTTACAACGAAAAAGGAGCTGACACGAAATGAATACAGGAAAGTTTAGAGACTCTCTGGCGAAGATCGGTCTTACGCTTGCCGTGCTTGCACTGTTTTTCCAATCAACGCTGACGGGATTCGCAGAAGAACGAAAAGTCGTGAAGCTCCCCGGAACGGCCAATCTTCCCTTCAGTGATGGAGTGATCGCGGGAGAGACGCTCTACATCGCTGGACAGGAAGGCATTGATGCCGACGGCAAACTTATGCCCGGTGGAATCGGGGCAGAAAGTAAGGCAGCCCTGGGTCGCATTGCCGATATCGTACATGCTGCCGGTTTCGATTTGAAAGACATTGTTTCTGTCACCGTGTACCTGGCTGACATTCATGATTTCCCTGAGATGAACGTGGCCTACAAGGCCGTCATGCCCGATCCCAAGCCGGCTCGCGCAACCGTGCAGGTAGCGGGCCTGGTCAACAATGCGCGCGTCGAGATATCCGCGATCGCAGTGAAAAGAAAATAACCCGATGGCCCGTGATTCGCTACGATTCTTGATAATGCTGGCACTGATTGGGCACGCGTGTGTGCCTCTTGGATTGCGGGGGCAGCAGACCGACAGAGCTGCAGGCAGCAGAAATAACCCCGCGGGCAAACAGATTTTCGCGAGCACATGCGCGGCTTGCCACGGGCTCGACGGGAGAGGTGGAGAGCGCGGCCCGGACATCTCGCGTCGGCGCGAAGTTCAACGCTTGCCGGACCAAGCCCTTCTGCAAATTGTCCGGGAAGGAATTCCCGCAACCGGCATGCCCGCCTTCCGTTCTCTTGGCGGGCAGCGAATTCAGGCGGTCGTACACTATCTGCGGAACCTGCAGGGGCAAACCGGGGTGGTTGATCTTCCCGGAGATCCGAAACGCGGCAAGGCTCTTTTCTTCGGCCAGCCGGGATGCTCTGGGTGTCACATGGTAAAGGGCGAGGGCGGCTTCATCGGCTCAGATCTTTCCAGCTATGCCGGCACTCAATCGGCGGCCGACATTCGAAGTGCCATCACCGATCCCAACCGAAATCTCGACTCTCGAAAACGAATTGCGGTTGTCACGACACCGGACGGACAGACCCTCACCGGAGCTGTGCGCAATGAAGACAATTTTTCTTTGCAGCTGCAGACCGCTGACGGCACATTGCATCTGCTCAACAGGCCGGAGTTACGGAGCATCGAATATCAACCCCGATCGCTGATGCCTGACGATTACGGGTCCAGACTCAGGCACGAAGAACTCGACGACCTTGTCAGTTATTTGTTGAGTGTTGCCCGAAACACAAATACATCGCAGGCGGAGCAGGAATGAGAGCCTTGTCAAGAATGCAAGCGGTAGTCGGCCATCTGATATTCAATCTCCGACTGGCGAGCGCAGCTGGCACCGCCGTCGTTGCATTGATGATCGTCTCACATTTAGTCGCAGCCGTCGCGGATGCCCCTGCCCGGGCGTTCAAGCTCACCGCCGAGTCTCCCGGGTTCTGGAAACTGTTTGACCGCCAGACCAACCTCACTCGAGTAGCCGGCGGCTTCGGCTTCACCGAAGGCCCGGTGTGGGATGAGTCCGGCTTCCTCTACGTCAGCGACGAAGAGCAGAACAAGATCGATCGGCTCACGCTCGATGGCCACAAACAGGAAGTCATATCTCTCGGAGATCCGGATGGCAATACGTACGACCGGCAACTCCGCCTGATTGATTGCGCCAGCGTTCTGCGCGCCATCATCGCCGTAACACCGGAGGGCAAATACACCGTCCTGGCTGACCGTTATGAGGGAAAGAAACTCAACAGCCCGAATGATGTGGTGATCGGTCCTGATGGAGCGATCTATTTCACTGACCCCACGCTTGACCTGGTCAAGGGAGAGCAACAGGAAATTCCGTTCCAGGGTGTGTACCGACTGGACGACAAGGGCAGCGTCCGCCTCTTGACCAAAGATCTGAGCCAGCCCAACGGACTTGCCTTCTCACCAGATGGAAAACATTTCTACGTGGATGACAGTGAGCAGAGAAACATTCGCATGTACGACGTCGCACCCGACGGATCGTTGAGCAATGGCCGGATCTTCGGCGAAGAACCCGGAGGACCGAACGACGGCGTGCCCGACGGCATAAAAGTTGACCGCGACGGCAACCTGTTTGTGACTGGTCCAAAGGGGATATGGGTGTGGGACGCGCAAGGTCACCATCTGGGTACCATCGAGATGCCGGAGCAACCAGCCAATCTCACCTGGGGCGACAGCGACTACAAGACGCTCTACATCACGGCGACCACCTCGGTGTATCGTCTGCGTAGCAGGACCCGTGGGTTCGTGCCTTACCGCACGCATCACTGAATGCCGAATGTCAATCCTCCTTCCATTTCTGGTGTTGAGTTGCGTCTTGCCCCTGTCGGCGGGAATTTGGTCACCGGCTTCCGAGCAACTGGCCACTCCAACGACGCACGCCGAGCGTGGGCTCGATTTCGCTCGCGCCGGACAACTAGAAAAGGCTGAAGCAGAATTGCGTCAGGCGGTCGAGTTGGCCCCGTCCGATGTGGAGGTGCTTGCTACTCTGGGCACGGTGCTGGCTCAGGAGCAGAAGCTTGAGGAGTCTACGGAATTATTCAGGCGGGCATTGCGGATTAACTCATCCAACCTGACGGTCCGCCGCTATCTGGCGGCAAATTTGTGGCAGCTTCATCGCTATCCTGAAGCGCGAGAACACCTGCAAATCATTCTGAAGCGGAAGCCGGACGACAAAGCGGCACAACTGTTGCTCGGCATGGTGTCGGAGAACATGGGTGACTATGCGACCGCAGCTCGAATGCTGGCCGCGGTGCCCGATGAAGTCCAGGAGCAAGCGGAGTCTATCGCCGCGTTGGCCCGCTCCTACTATCACCTGCACCAGACCGAAAACGCACGGGCGGCGTTAGCGCAATTAGCGGGCCAGCAAGCGGGACTTTCGGCAGTCCTAGGCGCCCAGATTGCTGACGAGATGCAAGATTATCCGACTGCCGAGAAGCTGCTTGCGTCCATTCCAGCGCTGCTTCGGGACCTGCCCAGGATCCAATACACGACGGCGGTGGTCGAATATCATGCTGGGCACTTTGACCGATCCCAAAACATTCTCGAAACTCTGATTGCCTCCGGAAACAAGAATGCCGCAATCTTCAATCTGCTAGGCTGGTGCCATCACAACCAGGGACAGCCACAAGAGGCGCGGCAGTCGCTCGAGGAATCCATCGCTCTGGCTCCGGCTGAGGAGGCGAGCTATCTCGACCTAACTAAGATTCTCTTGGCCCAACGCGCGCTGCCTTCCGCCTTGCGCGCCGCGAATCGAACCGTAGATGGTTTCCCGAACTCAGCTGCCGCTTTCGAATTACAGGGGCTGGTTGAGGTGAGGATAGGACAGTTCACCGATGCGGTTCGCTCCTATACTCATGCCTTGGAGCTTGATCGCTCCAGTCCTGAACCCATTCTTGGGCTCGCCCAAGCACAATCAGCCGCCGGAATGAGCAAAGAAGCTGCCGGCAGCTTTAAAACTGGAATCGAGAGATTTCCACGCGACGCGCGCTTCAGGGCGCAGTACGCCGCCGTGCTGCTAAAGGAATCCGAGACCGGTGAGGTTGCGTTGGAAGCCAAAGCCGAGCAACTTCTGCGCTCCGCTCTGGCGCTTGATCCATCGCTTTCGGACGGGCATTACCAGCTGGGCAATCTCGCATTGAACAAAGACCGTGTGACGGAGGCTCAACAACATCTGGAACAAGCGGTGCAACTCGACGGCCAAAACGCGGCGGCACATTTCGCGCTGTCCCGCGTCTACCGGCGTCTCGGCCGTCGGCCAGACGCGGCGCACGAAATGGAGCTGTACGAGAGCCTCAAGCAAGAACCGGGGAACGACAACTCCACGCCAGCGAATACGGCGTTGCCCGAGCAACCTCATCCGTGAGCGCTAAACTTTCAGCTCGTCTCGGCACGATTCTCTTTACTGGCACGCTCGCATTGTGTCCAACTCGATTGACCGGACAGACCCCCGCCCGCGAGACTCCGATCTTCACCGAAGTCACCCGCGAAGCCGGCATCACCTGGAGTCAATTCAGCGGAGAATCGCCTGACCGTTTTCTCATTGAGACCATGGGTGGGGGCGTCGCCTTTCTTGATTTCGATGGCGATGGGTGGCAGGACATTTTTTTCGTAAACGGAGGCGAAACTCCTCGCGGCCAGAGCCCGAACCCGGTGCGAAACGCGCTTTACCGCAACCTTGGAAACGGGAGATTTGAGGACGTGACCGCGAAGGCCGGGTTGGATCGTCTCTCGTTTTACGGAATGGGCGTCGCTGTCGGAGATTACGACAACGACGGCCATCCCGACCTGTTCATCAGTGGATTCCCTTCTAGCGCCCTGTTTCACAACAACGGCAATGGCACGTTCACCGAGGTCACAGACAAAGCAGCAGTAAAGAATCCTGAAAGGTGGTCGGCCGGCGCGGCCTGGTTCGACTATGACCGCGATGGCTATCTCGATCTCGTAGTCACCAACTACGTGCGCTTTTCATTTAATGAACCCAAGAAATGTGAAGTGAACGGAATGCGCACCTATTGCGAGCAGTTGGCGTATCAGGGCATGCCACTCACTCTGTATCACAACAACCGCGATGGAACCTTTACTGACGTCAGCGCGCCATCCGGCTTCGACAAGCTTGTGGGCAGAGCTCTGGGTGTTATTGCGATTGACTTGAACGACGACGGCTGGACCGATCTGTTCATCGCGCGTGACGCTTCGCCCAATCTGCTGCTTATCAACCAACGCAACGGCACTTTTGCAGACATCGCGGTAGACGCCGAGGTCGCCTACAACCAGGACGGGCTTGCCAAGGCGGGTATGGGGGTCGATGCCGGTGACGCCAACGGCGACGGCCTGCCCGACCTCGCCGTGACCAATTTCAACGACCAATACCACTCCCTTCTGATCGGATCCAAGTTCGGATCCCAGACCGGTCCTTACCAGGATCGGACCGTATCCTCCCATGTTGCAGCTTTCAGCAAGTCGTACGTCGGGTGGGGCGTCAAGTTTCTCGACTTTGACAATGACGGCAATCTCGATCTGATATTTGCCAACGGACACATCAACTCCGTGATCGAAACGACGCGCACCGATGTGAAGTACAAAGAACCTCCGCTCTTGCTGCGCAATCTATCGCAAGGGATTTTCCAGAATATGCGAGATCGCGCCGGGCCGGCATTCAGCTCCGCCTACAGCGCCCGTGGACTGGCCACGGGTGACTTCGACAATGACGGCGGTCTCGATGCTGTTTTCACCTGTCTCAATGGCGCCCCCGTGCTGCTGCGGAACAACGTGGGGCAGCACAATCGATGGATTGGCTTCGAACTCCAGGGGACGGTCAGCAATCGTGACGCGATCGGAGCGAAGATCACCGTGATGTCCTCTAACCGAAAGCTGGTGCGATGGATTACCGGAGGCTCGAGCTATCTCTCCGCGCATGATAAGCGCGTGATTGTGGGACTCGGAAGTGTACCGGGTACATCGCAGCCCGAGGTTGAAATCCGCTGGCCCAACGGAACTGTGCAGCGAGTATCCAGGCTGAAGCCGAATCAATATCACAAGATTGTGGAACCCGCCGCCGATAAAGTCACCAGCCCCTAAGGTCGGAACGAACCTCCCGTTTGTGCGGGTAGGCCGGCCCCTGCTTGATCCTTCCACATCAGGTGCGGCCAATACCTCTAGGAAATCTCCCGGGCCATGAACCCGGCGAATTATTCAAATCCGAACATTTGTCTTGACAGAGACCGTGGAACTGGGCAATAAATCGTTTCAATAGTTTCCCAGGGGGGCGTTTATCCATTGCCAGAAGTCCCATGAGCCACTGCCCCGCCTGAACCTTTTTTGAACGCGGAGGAGCCATGAGGAACGCTGCAAGTTCTCAGGTCGTACGATGTTCAACTCGCACGCCAACGGCAGCCCAGCATATCCAGTTGCTGCCCATTGCGGTCGCGCTGGTCTTTTCCTTTTTGCTCCTGCCCGGCGCCGCAGCGCAGCTTTACAGCGGCTCCATTTCAGGGACCATAACCGATCCCTCGGGTGCGGTAATTCCTATGGCGCGGGTAAACGCGACCGACCAAGACAAGGGTTTTGCCTTTACCGCGACCACCGACCCCTCCGGACGATACCTGCTGCGGCCGATCCCCCCTGGAACCTACAGCCTGGATGTGGAAGCAGCCAATTTCCAGCGCCAGCGCAGCGACGCAATCAAAGTGGACGTCAATCAGAACGTCACGGTTGACTTCTCTCTGAAAGTCGGCGCCGCGAGCCAGGTGGTTGACGTGCAGGCGGGCGGAGCCGAGTTGCAGACCCAGGACGCCGTCACCGGCCAGGTGGTGGATAGAAATCTGATTAACAATCTCCCGCTGATCAACCGCTCCGTTTTCGACTTGGCCTTCCTCGCCCCAGGCACGGCTGTGCCGGACCATCAGTGCGAGGGCTGTACGGCGACGAACTTCATTTCGAATGGCAGCCGCAATGCAACGGCTGACGTCCTCATGGACGGTGTGAGTACCTCAAACTTTGAGCAAAACAGCGGCATTCTTTCGCAGGCCTACGTCCCCTCGGTGGATGCAGTCGAAGAATTCAATATTCAGCAATCGAATTTTAGCGCGGAATACGGGTTTTCCGGGTCAACCATCGTGAATCTTGTGACCCGCTCGGGGACGAACAAGTTCCATGGCGGCCTCTACGAGTTCTTTCGCAACGACAAACTCGATGCCAATAACTGGTTCAGCAATCACAACGGCGAGGCGCGGGCGCCTCTGCGGCAAAACAATTTCGGCGTCACCTTCGGCGGACCCATCCGAAAGAACAAGACTTTTTTCTTCTTCGATTACGATGGCACTCGCAGCAGAAGCTTCACCTCGGCAAGCTACGGCGTTGCCACGGATCTCGAAAAGCAGGGAGACTTCAGCGAGCTATGCACTCTTCGAGGAGCGAACTTCGACGCGAACGGGCTCTGTAGCGATCCCGCCGGACAGCTCTGGGACCCGTTCAAGGGAGCTTCTTTCGATGCAACCAATGGGGTCCCGACGCGCACCATTTTCATCAAGAACAACAATCTGAGCGTAGGCGCGTTGAGCGACGGCTCCACTGATCTCAGTCTCATCGACCCAGTCGCGCAGAAACTGATCGCCTTGTTCCCGGAACCCACCAAGCCCATTGCCACCAGCGATGATCTGCTGAACAACTTCTTCCGTTCCGGAACCAATCAGCAGAGCAACAATCAATTCGATATCAAGATTGATCATCGCTTCAATGATCGCAGCCTCTTGAGCGCCAAGTATTCGCAGCTCTGGGGACATTTCCAGGGCTTCAACGCCTTTGGGAACGTGGCCGACAACTTCACCTCCGGACCTCGAGAAGACACAGCCCATCTGCTCGCACTCAACGAAACTTACTCTTTCAGCCCAACGATGGTTTTGAATGTTTCGTTCGGCGCGACGCGCGGTTACGAAATCAACCACGGCATTCTGGGGAACTTCCCTGATCTGGATCCGGTAACGCTGTTGGGAACGCCGTCGTACATGAATGTTTCCGGCTTCAAGCAGCTTCCCAACGTCATTCTCGATAATTATCAATCCTCGGGAGACGCCAACATCGGCACCCAGACTTACAGCTATTGGAAACAAGGCAGCGACTCCTACCATCTGTTAGGAACGTTGAGTTGGGTTCATGGCTCCCACGAATTCAAATTCGGCGCCGAAGGACGCATGCATCGGGTGAACTTCGGCCAGCCCGGGTATCCCGGAGGACAATTTGAGTTCGACAATACAGGAACGTCAGGACCCGACCCGGAATCGGGCGGAGACTCGATGGCCAGCTTCTTGATGGGCGTCGGACCCGCGACAGGCTGCCAAAACGGCGCCTGCCAGTACGAAGTCCCCAACTTTGTCAGCACCCAGAATTTTCAGTTTGGTGGATTCGTGCAGGACAACTATCGGGTCACGCCGAAGCTTACGCTCAATCTTGGGATACGCTACGACGTAACCCTTCCCCGGACGGAACGTTTCAATCGCCAGAACTCGCTGGACCTGACCCAAAGAAATCCGATCAATGGCGGCAGCATAAGCTACACCGATCCGTTGACCGGAGAGGACGTCACGCGGGCCTTGCTCGGAGCCGAAGTTTTCGCCACGCCCAAAGCTCGCGCCAACTTCGGAACCGACTGGAAGGACATTCAGCCGCGTTTTGGATTTGCCTATCAAATGGCGCATAGCACCGTACTGCGCGGTGGATACGGAATCTTCTATTCCACTCCGCGCTCCGGAGCGGCCGGGACGGGTCCAGTCAATATGTACAAGGGCTACGACCAGTTTACGGGCTGGGTCCCCGTGGATCCCACCGACGGATTTACTCCCGTTGGAAGATTCAGCGATCCCTTTCCCAATGGTGGTCCGATTCTTCCTCCCGGGAACACGCTCGGAGCTTTGAACGACGTTGGATTCGGTGGAGGCGGCGCGATCAAAACTCTCACTAACACTCCGTACGAACAGAGTTGGAGCTTCGGCTTTGAGAAGGAATTGCCGTGGAAAATGATTCTGGACACGAGCTACATCGGCAAGAAAGGAACTCATCTCTACTTCAGCGGCGCCGGCGAGGTAAATCACCTGGGACCTTTTGTGGACAAGCTCACCCCTGCGGAAAGGGGTGCCCTCGGCACTCCCGATCTGGCCAATCCCTTCTTCGGAGTGATTACCGATCCCAACAGCACGCTCTCGGGAGACACCATTCCTCGTTACCAGGTATTGCGGCCGTTCCCTCAATTCGACTCGCTCAGCGGCGATACCCCGCCCTACGCCAGCTCGATCTACCACGCCTTGCAGGTTCGCATGGAGAAGTCGTACGCCAACGGTCTGCAATTCCTGGCGAGCTACACTTGGTCCAAGTCGATCGACGATGCTTCTTCTACCGACGACAGCGTCACCTGGCTGGGAGGCACAACCAGTCTGCAAGACCCAAATCGCCCCGACTTAGAGAGATCGGTCTCGACCTGGGATACGCCTCACATCCTGCAGTTCAGCTATGTCTACGAGTTGCCCTTCGGCAGAGGTAAAAAGTTCGGCGGCGGCATGAATCGAGCGCTGAACGGCGTCCTCGGGGGATGGCAGATCAACGGAACATACCGCTACACCAGCGGCAGGCCCATGCACATCACGCTGAACGGAGGTCAGGAGATACCGACGTATTCGTCGGACCAGCGGCGCCCCAACCTGAATGGACTTCTGAAGCGGAATACCGGCCCGGACTTCGTCGACAACTATTTTGCCAATGCGCAGGACGTTCTGAGTCAGCCGGATGACTTTACGATTGGCGATGCCCCCCGAACCATCACCAGCGTCCGTCAGCCAGCCACCAACAACACCACCATGTCCCTGTTCAAACAGTTCACCGTCCGAGAGGGCATGCGCTTCGAATTCCGTGCCGAAGCGTTTAACGCCTTTAACCACCCTCAGTTCTGCGGGCCGAACGGTGGCAATACCAGCGTGAGCTTCGATGGCAGTGGAAAGATCGATAACACGCCGGATTTTGCCGCCATCACCGACACCTGTATCAATTCGCGTGAGGTGCAGCTGGCTCTGAAGTTCTACTTCTAGCTGGAATGTAGGCGCGAGCCTCCACACTCGTGCGGCAGTCGCACCGTCCTGTCATTTTTCAGCCAGTCACTTCTGGCGGAGGCACTGGTATGCGCTTCACCTGCGACATCTGGAAATTGCCAGTCAAGATGCTCGTTATCGCAGTCACATTTTTGTCGCCTGCAGCGCTCCCGCAAACCATCCGCGTCGACTCCACGCCCGGCCATGCCGCCAAAACGTTCGTCCCAACCACCGCCCTCGGAGCGGGGATTGACCGAATCTCGACCGCCGCGACCGACAAGCTCTTCACCGAGCCGGTGATGAAGCAGGTGCTCTCCGCGGGATGGCAAACCGTCAGCTATCGACAGAACACGGAGCTTTACGTCGAAGCCTGGCACTGGAACACGCAAGGCAGCTGGAGTGATCCCGCGGGAAAGGGTTATTTCACCGGTAATGCAGTCCCCGGAGAGCCCATCCGCCATTCCTTCGGATACCTGCTGCCGCATCGCGGCGTGACCCGCAATGACGGAGTGGACAACGGCTATTCCCGCATCACCGACGGCGACACGAACACTTACTGGAAGAGCAATCCGTACCTGACCAAAGCCTTCACTGGCGAGGATGATTCGGTGTACCCGCAGTGGGTGATCATGGACTTGGCCAACAACCACCAGATCAATGCCATTCGCATTGCCTGGGCCGAGCCGTACGCTCGCCGCTATGTGGTGCAGTATTGGACGGGCGAAGATCCCATCAAACAAGCCACTAAAGGCACCTGGGTCGCGTTCCCAGGTGGAAACGTGGAGGACGGCGCGGGAGGATCGGCGGTGCTCAAGCTTTCCGCGGCTCCCATGCCGGTTCGTTTCATTCGTATCTGGATGACCGAGTCCTCCAACACTTGCGATACGCCCGGCTCGGCGGATCGCCGCAACTGCGTCGGCTATGCCATTCGCGAGCTTTATCTCGGGACAGTTTCTCCGGACCGAAAGTTTCACGACCTGGTCCGCCACACCGCCGATCCTGATCAGACCGCAACAATATGTTCTTCAGTGGATCCCTGGCACGAACCTTCGAACGTCAGCGAAAGACGCGACCAGGTCGGCCTCGACCTGTTCTACACCAGTGGCTACACGCGTGGGCTCCCGGCGATGATCCCCATCGCCATGCTTTACGGAACTCCAGAAGATTCCGCGGCCCAAATCTCTTACTTGAGGGCCAGAGGCTATCCGATTTCCTACATCGAAATGGGAGAGGAGCCCGACGGTCAATTCATGCTCCCCGAACAGTACGGAGCGCTCTATCTGCAATGGGCCACGGCGCTGCACCATGTCGACCCGACGCTGAAACTTGGCGGACCCATTTTCCAGGGCGTAAACGAGGACATTCAAGTCTGGCCGGACGCTCAGGGCAAGACTTCATGGCTGGGGCGTTTCATTGATTACCTGAAGGCTCACGGCCGGCTCGGCGACCTCGCGTTTGCGTCATTCGAGCACTACCCTCTCGAGCCCTGCAAGATTCAGTGGAGCAGTCTGTACGACGAGCCCACGCTGATCAGCCACATTCTCCAGGTCTGGCGGGACGACGGCTTGCCGCCCAATGTCCCCATATTCATTTCAGAACTGAACATTGCCTGGAACACGGGCGAGTCTTTCGTTGACATCTTCGGCGGCCTCTGGCTCGCGGATTACGTCGGCTCATTCCTCTCCGCGGGTGGAGACGGCCTCTACTACTTCCATTACTTGCCGGTTGGCCTATATCACGGTTGTAACGGCTCCATGGGGACGTTTGCCCTGTTCACCGTGGATTCGAACTATCAGATCCAGCAACCCACGTCACAGTTTTTTGCCAGTCAATTGATCAACCTCGAATGGGTGCAACCCGGCACGGGAGAGCAACAGATTTTCCCGGCCGCCAGCGACATCACCGACCCCGCCGGTCACATTCTGGTGACAGCCTATCCCCTGCTTCGTCCCGATGGTCAGTGGTCGGTGATGCTGGTTAATAAGGACCAGGAAAATTCGCATGCCATACGCATCGCGTTCCACGACGACAAGGCCGACGCTGACAACTTCTTTACCGGCCCAGTCAGCGTCATCAGCTTTGGCAGCGAGCAGTACCAGTGGCATCCTGATGAGAGGGGCGGCAAAGCTGACCCCGATGGCCCCGCCGTCCGATCCACAGTGGCAGCCGCTGCGGACACGGAATTCACGCTGCCCAAAGCGTCGGTGACGGTGATCCGCGGCAAGATTGCGGCCAAGTCGTCAGCGCCAGCAAAGCGGAGCAGATAGTCCGCGCGTCCTCCACAGATCACGTAGGGGCAAATGTCCTCATCTAAACTGTCGAGCGGAGCTCGACTGGCCTGCATCCCGCCAATCAGACAGTGGAGCTGCGCTCCGCCGGGCAGATGAGGGACTGCTGCCCCTACGCGGTCTGTGGTGCTTCACGCCACTCGCGCAACTACTCTTTGATTCCGCTCACTTTGCCGCGCAGCACGGTGATCGAGGCTTTGGGCAGCGTAAACGTGGTTCCGGAGCTTGCCGCCACAGTAGTGGCTACCGGCGGGTTATCCGGATCGGCGTGGCTATTCAGCCCGTCGTTGATCCAGACATACTGCTCGCTGCCGAAGGTCACAGATGTGACCGGCCCTGCAAAGGACGCCTTATTTTTGGAATCGTCAAACACCACACGCAAGGTGTGCGGATTCGACTCGTCTCGATTCACCAGCATCAGCGACCAGTTCCCGTCCGGACGATGCACTGCATAGGTCGTAACCAGCGTATCGCCCTCGCTGTCCTTGATGTCGGAAGAAGACTTATACATGGAATGCACTCCGGCCCGATGCTGCACCCACTCCCGATTGATGATGTGCGCGGCGAAGTAGGGGGCGGTATAGCCCTTGATGTCGTAGTGTTCGTTGGAGACAAAATTAGACCACGAAGCCCAGCCCAGGCAGCTGTTCTGGATGCCCTGCGGCTGAATTGGCGAGTGATAGAAGGCGGCGCCACCTCCTTCAAAGAAAGACCCGACATTGTCCGCCAGCCACAAGGCGGCGAAGATCGTTGTCATTGGCCCGGTCAGCTCGGCCGCCAGATGGTTCTCGGTCACCATCAAAGGCACGTTTTGCGGGACGCCGTCATCCCTCCACACCTGCAGAATATGCTTCATCAGTTGTGGTTCGGTGTAGAGAGTTTTCCAGGTGATGGTGCATGGCTCAAACGGATAGTGCTCAAAGGACACAAAAGAAAGGTCAGGCAAACGGCCGTGGGATTTGAGATAGTCAACGAACCGTCCCATCCATGACGTTCGGCCCTGGGCGTCCGCCCACACGTGTATATCTTCGTTGACACCTTCGAAGATTGGCCCACCCAGCTTGAGTTTGGGATCTACGTTGTGAATGGCGCTGGCCCACTGCAGGTACAGCGCGGCATAGTCTTCCGGCATGGCGTGCTTGCCGTCCGGTTCCTCGCCCATCTCGATGTATCCGATGGGGTAGCCTCGCTTCTCGATGTAGGCAATCTGCGCTGCCGCATCGTCGGGAGTGCCATACAGCATGGTGACCGGAATCATCGCGGGCAGATTGTTGGTCAGTCCACTGGTAAAGAAAAGATCGAAGCCGGTGTGCTGATAGCTGCCGCTATCATTGACGTCGTCGGCAGAATGCCAGGGGTCGATGGACGAAACGCAAAACGTCGTTCGCCTTTCCGCGAGATCTTTCAGCGCCTCGGAGAAAGCGCCGCCACCGTCAATCGTGCCCGCTGCGATCTGTTGAATTGCGTAGCCCATGCAGTTGCGGACGTCGGCGACCCCATGCTCGTCGCAGGTGTTCGACGATTCTGTCATCAGGACCCGCACAAAGCGTGTGGAGACTGGCGTGTCGGCAAGCTTCAGTGTACTCGTGCCACCCTGGGCATTGTTCACAACGCCGGAGGGAAAGACCTTCCATTCCCCCTTAGGGCCGCCGTCGAAATCGAGGGCGTCTCCTGCTCCCAGCCAATACTCCACGGCATATTTGGTGGCGTAGGGGCTTGCCCATGCGATCCGCACAGCGTTTACTGCCTTCTCGGCTTTCAAATCTACGACCACCCATTGCGGATGGAACGCGTCGCTCTCGCCGGTAAATTTGCTAGTGAGATACGGATTGCTTTTCCAGTATGAAAGGTTCGGACCCTGCATCGGCCGGTCGCCGCTGGTCGCAAAGCCGCGGTGCGGCAGCGCATAAGCAAGAATGTACCGATTCGACTCCTTCAGCTCCGTGCTGCCAGTGAAGTATCCGCTGCGGTGCGCAGAGTCGCTCCAGACGCCATTTTCCGTCCAGTGCCAGGCCGCCATGCGCAGCTCGGTATTGTTGCGATACGTGATCGGACCCCAACCAGCCGAGAGCGATTCCTGGATGATATGCGGCGTATAAACGCTATCTATGTCACGCCGGGAGAGCACATCAATGGAACTGCCCAACGCGCTGTCGGGATCAAACGAATTGATGATGTGGCCGGGTGTAGCGTCGACTCGAACCGTCCCCTCCGCTCCCAAAACATTGGATGTCGCCTGGGCCAAAGAGCATGGCCCCTGCATGACCAGCCAGAGCATGACCAGAAAAAGACCGTTGAGAATCCCACTCAACAGCCGTCGAAAAGATTTCAGCGTTGGCAAGCCTTGGAGCATAGTTTTCACGGCGCGAATTCTACCATTCAGGTCGGCCGGAGCAGTGAAAATGAACCTTCCTATCCTAATCCTGACTGTGTGTTGACAGAAAGATCTTCGCCGACATCTAGCCTACAAGGGTGCCCCCTCCTTCGCGCGCGAAGGAGGGGGCACACTCTCTATAGGGAAGCGGCGAACAACAAACCATTGCGCGCGCCGTCTAGACCGAAAAAGACGCGCCCCGACCTGCCTTTATGTATGATGTTTCGTTAATACGAAAGTATTCTGATGGACGCGTTGATCCTCGACCGCCTGCATTTCGCCTTCACCATCACCTATCACTATTTGTTCCCGCAGCTGACCATGGGGCTGGCACTGCTGATCGTAGTGCTCAAGACCATTGCTCTCGTCCGCCACATCGAGACCTACAACGAAGCGGCGCGGTTCTGGGCAAAAATATTCGCCATCAATTTCCTGATCGGCGTGGTGACCGGCATTCCCATGGAATTCCAGTTCGGCACCAACTGGGCCCAATTCGCTCGCACCACGGGAGGCGTGATCGGACAGCCGCTCGCCATGGAAGGCGTCTTCTCATTTTTCCTGGAATCGACATTCCTCGGACTCTTTCTGTTCGGCGAGAAGCGTCTCTCCCCGTGGGCGCACTGGGGAGCGGCGTTCCTGGTCTTCCTGGGCTCGTGGATCTCCGGCTTCTTCATCATCGTTACTAACGCATGGATGCAGCATCCCGTCGCCTATTCCGTTCTTACCAACGGAACGTTCGAGATTACGAGTTTCTGGGGACTGATGACGAACCCCTGGGCGCTGATTCAGTATTCGCACAACATGTCCGGCGCCGTCATCACGGGGGCGTTTGTGATGTGTTCGGTGGGAGCGTTCTACCTGCTGGAAAACCGGTTCACCGAGCACGCGAAGATCTTCGTTCGCGTCGGTGTGATCGCCGGAGCCATTTCCTGCGTAACCCAGATTTTCCCGACCGGAGACCTGCACGGCAAATACCTGGCCAAGCACCAGCCTGCCAGCATTGCCGCCATGGAGGGCCTGTTCAGCTCACAGGCGGGCGCTCCTATGGTGCTTATGGGGCAGCCGGACGAAGCGACACAGAGCATTGACAACCCGATCGTCATTAACGACATGTTGAGCTTTTTGATCTACGGGACGACGCGAGCAGAAGTAAAAGGATTGGACCAGTTTCCTCGCGACCAGTGGCCGTCACCGCTTCCTCTTCTTTTTTACGCCTACCACATCATGGCCGGACTGGGCACTTACTTCGCAGCATTGATGATGCTGGAAGTTTTCCTGTTGTGGCGCGGCAAGCTGTTTGAGACCCGCTGGGCTTTGTGGCTCCTGCTCTTGAGCTTCCCCCTGCCCTACATTGCCAACACGGCGGGCTGGATGACCGCGGAAATTGGCCGTCAACCCTGGCTGGTCTACGGACTCATCCGCACCTCCGACGGATATTCTAAAAACGTTTCGGCGAGCAACACTCTGTTTACTCTTCTGGGCTTCATGGGGATGTACACCGTGCTCTCGATTTTGTTCATCGTCCTGGTATATCGCACCGTGGGCGAAGGCCCGTCGACGGGCGATCGACCTCTGGGGACAAACGCAACGCCGCTGACCGTGGCGTAAGGTAAAGACGATGGGATTCGTCTGGTTCTGGATCGTCGCCGTGATGCTGACCGCCTACGTCGTGCTCGACGGTTTCGACCTGGGCGTGGGCATCCTGCATCCCATACTCGCGCAGACCGAACAGGATCGGCAGATTATGCTCAGGAGCATCGGTCCGGTGTGGGACGGCAACGAAGTTTGGCTGCTCGCCGGAGGCGGTACTCTGTACTTCGCGTTCCCTGTCCTGTACGCATCCGCGTTTAGCGGATTCTATCTGGCCCTGATGATTGTGCTGTGGTTGATCATCCTGCGCGGCGCCAGTATCGAGTTGCGCATGCATATTGATGATCGCCTCTGGCGTTCATTCTTTGATGCTTTGTTCTTTATCTCGAGCTTGCTCCTGGCGATTTTCTTCGGCGCTGCTCTGGCCAATGTGATTCGTGGCGTACCTCTGCGCGCGGATGGCTATTTCTTCCTTCCGCTTTGGACCAACTGGCGGGTTGGACCTGAACCTGGCATTCTGGACTGGTACACCGTCATCGGCGGAGTAGTGGCTCTGGTGGCTCTCGCGATCCACGGCGCGCTCTACCTGGCCGTGAAGACAGAGGGCGAGTTGCAGGCGCGCGCCAGGAATTTTGTCCACCGGTCCTGGATTGTGCTCTTCGGAATCACCGTAATCAGCCTGGTCGCGACCATAGCGGTTCGCTCCGACACTCTGACCAACTACTATTCGTATCCCGTGGCCTTCGTGATTCCGGTGGCGGTCCTTGCCTCACTGGGTGGCATATTGTATTTCTGTCGCCGCGATGCAGACCGCAAGGCCTTCGCCTCCTCGTGCGCCTATCTTATAACCATGATGGTGGGTGCGGCGGTCTCGCAATACCCTCGACTGCTTTCCTCCAGTGGCTATCTGGGCCACGACCTCACCGTGCAGAACTCGATTTCCGGACCTTACGCACTGAAAGTGGGTCTGATCTGGTGGGGTGTTGGCATGGCCCTGGCTGCCGTCTATTTTGTCGTCATCTATCGCATGTTCCGAGGCAAAGTAACCCTCGATGGCGGGGGCTACGGGCACTAGGCTGTCTCTTTCCCGCGAAGACTAGATGAATATTTTGGAATTCACCGCCCTGGTCTTTGTTGGCTCCCTCATTGCGGGCCTCCTGGGATCGTTGACCGGACTCGGCGGTGGTGTCGTTCTCGTTCCCCTGCTGACCCTGTTCTTCAAAGTGGACATCCGTTACGCGATAGGCGCATCGCTGGTTTCCGTGATCGCCACGTCCTCAGGCGCGGCCGCCTCTTACGTGAAAGAAGGATTTTCCAACATCAGGATCGGTATGTTCCTGGAAATTGCTACTACCCTCGGTGCCTTATCAGGCGCGTTCCTGGCGGTGTGGATGCCAACTAAGGGGATTGCGATCATTTTTGGCGTGGTGCTTTTGATCTCCGCTTTTCTTTCGCGGAAGCCCCGCACCCCTGCTGAACGTAACGCTCCGCCGGATCCGCTGGCCACTCGACTGCGTCTCAACGGGAGCTTCCCAGACCTGGAAGGTCCGCGCAGCTATAACGTCCAGCGTGTGCCCGCGGGCTTTGCGATCATGTTCGGTGCGGGTGCCTTGTCAGGACTGCTCGGCATCGGCTCCGGTGCCATGAAGGTGCTTGCCATGGACCAGGCGATGCGGATTCCCTTCAAGGTCTCCACCACCACCAGCAACTTCATGATTGGCGTTACCGCCGCCGCCAGCGCCGGCGTTTATCTACACCGCGGATACATCGATCCCGGACTTTCGATGCCCGTAATGCTTGGAGTCCTTGGCGGCTCAATGGTGGGCGCTGGCATTCTGGTGAAGGCGGAAACGAAATGGCTGCGCTTGGTCTTCAGCACGGTAATCGTGCTTCTGGGAATCGAAATGCTCTACAAAGGGCTTTCAGGGAGGATCTGACATGCTTGTCGAGCACGCCTGGACTGACAAACGGATTGAAAATATTTTGGGAAACCTGCTGCGTGCCGGCGTGGTCTTCTCCGCAGTCATGGTGCTCTGTGGCGGGTCAGTGTATCTTGTGCGGCACGGGCGCGCGCCCGCCGATTATCGTGTGTTCCAGGGCGAGCCTTCGGAACTTCGCAGTGTGCCCGGCGTTGTGCGTGACGCCCTGGACTTGAGCGGCCGCAGCATCATCCAGTTGGGTTTATTATTCCTGATCGCCACCCCGGTTGCGCGGGTGATTTTTTCGATTTGGGGATTTGCTGCCGAACGCGACCGCATGTACGTGATCTTCACGGTGATCGTGCTTGCCATCCTCATTTTCAGTCTGGTCGGATCGTCACAGATGTAACGCCACGCCCCATCTTTGACGCGATCTCTGGCTGATATAATTCCGCGTTGCCTTCCGAAAGCGACTGCCGACCCATGGAATCGATCAGGCCTCTTGTGCCTCTCTCCGCCCTCGTCATCATCGTCATTCTCGTCGTACCCGCCGAGTCCCAGGACGCAATCCTGGGATTCACCCCCGCCGGAGTTGCAAGACAGGTCGCGGTTGAGCAGAAGTTCAAGGCCATTCCCACTCCCGACGAAGAACGCCGGCAGCACCGGATCTTCACCTCCGCGCCGCATCTCGCAGGCTCTGAACGCAACAACGAGCTAGCGCGCTACATCGCCGACGAATGGCGGAAACAAGGATTGGAAAGCGTCGTCCTGCGCCGCTACGACGTATACAGCACTGAGCCGAAAAGCTCTTTTCTGGAAATGGTATCTCCTGTTCATTACCAGGCGACTCTGCATGAGCAGTCTTATCCCGAAGACCCCGACACGAAGGACTCGGCCGTCAGTTTGGCCTGGATGGGGATGTCTCTGTCGGGCGAGATCACCGCGCCCGTCGTCTACGCGCACAGCGGCAACCCTGCCGATTATGAACTGCTGCGCAAGAACGGGATTGACGTGAAAGGCAAGATCGTTCTGGTCCGGTACTCGAACCCGTACAGCTATCGCGGCTTTAAGGCGCTCACCGCCCAAAAGGAAGGCGCGGCGGCGATACTGATCTATAGCGACCCCGCCGAAGACGGATACAAAAAAGGAAAGGTCTTTCCCGCTGGACCGTGGGGACCGGAAAACCACATCCAGCACGGCGCCATCACCTACGACTTCATGGTGCCGGGTGATCCGCTCACCCCGGGATGGGCTTCCGTGCCGGGAGCCCGGCGCATCCCGGTGGCCGAGGCAGTGTCGTTGCCCCAAATAATGTCGCTGCCTCTATCGTGGCATGATGCAAGACCTTTGCTCGAGAATATGGGCGGCCCGAAGGCGCCCGATGACTGGCAGGGCGGCCTTCCCTTCTCGTATCACCTCGGCGGCGAAGCTCGCGTGCATTTGAAGATCGAAGTAGACAATTCCACCAAACCTTATTACGTGGTGGAAGGCCGCATTCGCGGTTCCGAACTAACCGACGAGTGGGTGGTGCTCGGCAATCACCGCGATGCCTGGGTCTACGGTGGCGTCGATCCCAGCAGCGGCACTGCCACCATGATGGAGATGACCCGTGCGCTCGGCCAACTCGCGAAGCAGGGCATGCGTCCGCGCCGCACGCTGGTAGTGTGCAGTTGGGACGGCGAAGAGATCGGGCTCACCGGTTCCACAGAGTGGGGTGAGCAGTTCGCCGACGAGTTGCGGAAGAAAGCTGTCGCCTACCTCAACGTTGATTCCTCGACCTCGGGACCAAATCTCGACGGCAGTGCGGTCGCGTCGCTGGTGCCGATGCTGGTTGAGACCAGCCATTCGCTTCACGACCCATCAGGCAAATCTCTGTACGACGCATGGAAAATATCTGAGACTCGAAAGCGGCAGGAGGCGAAAAAGACTGAAGCAGTCACCGACGCCAATCTGCCCAACACTCGCATCGGCAGCGGCTCGGACCATACCGTATTCCTGGACTTCGTGGGATTGCCCGTCATGGAACTCGGCTTCGACGGCGATTACGGCGTCTATCATTCCATGTACGACGACTTCTACTGGATGAACCATTTTGGCGACCCGGGCTATCGCTATCACACCCTGATGTCGCAATTGTGGGGAGTGCTGGCACTGCGCCTGGCCAACGCCGATATCCTGCCCTTCGACTTCGCCAGCTATGCCCGAAATATTCGTCAATTCCTTGCTGATATGTCGAACAACAAAGACATGGGCCAGCTCGATCTCAAAGCGGTTGCAGCAGAGATCGATGAGTTCGAGACAGCAGGCAAAAAACTCAATGAGTCCATCGCGACGGCGTTAGCGACCGGCACTGCCGATCCCCAACTGGTTGCAACGCTCAATCGCGGCCTAATGCAAGTCGAGCGCAACTGGTTGAATCCCGACGGCATCCCCGGTCGGCCATGGTTCAAGCACATTCTCTACGGCGCGCGTTATACCTACGCTCACCTGGAACTGCCCGGCTTGACTGAGGCCACCGAGGCGAGAGACTGGACGACGGCTCGTCAGCAAGCAGCAATTCTTCAACGCGCGCTGTCCAACAATATCAAGCTGCTGGAAGAACTGAATTCGGATCTCGGCGCAGGCAAGACATCTCACATGCTCCTGCCAGGCAGCTTGGAGAATCGCAACCAGTTTCCCGGAGAGAAGCAATCCCGTAAACAGTAAGTCCGCGGGTGGAGGCTGGCATGGTCCGTGGGATCATTCTTGTGCTGTCCTTGCTACAAGCTGGTTCGTGGTTATCGGCGGCACAAACCAGTTCGGCCCCCGACACTCCCGAGGCCGGCTCAGTTGAGGCCATCGCCGCAGCCACGGGCGACAAACATTTCCTCTCGCCCTGGGTGTCATACCTGCCGCATTCGGCGACCGTGCCTTCCCCGCTAAACTTTCTCGGCAGAATCGCGGGCGCGCCGGGCGAGTTGGTAGACTCCGCCAAGGCCTATGCTTACTGCCGCGCCCTTGCCGCCGCTTCTCCGCGAGTACGTGTTTTCACCATCGGCCACAGCGAAGAAGGCCGCGAGATCCTGATGCTCGCCATTGCAGATGAGAATGGAATCCGCGACCTCGATCGCCTGAAGAACGCGACCGCCACCCTCGCCGACCCGCGGCGCACCGATCCCGCAGCCGCCGAACGCATCATTGCGAATGCCCGGCCTGTCTACTACTTCAACGCGGCCTTGCACTCTGACGAAACCGGATCTACCGAAGCCATGCTAGAAATGGCCTATCGCCTCGCGGTCTCGCAACAGCCGATGATCCAGCGCATCCGCCAGCAGCTTGTGGTCTTGATCAACCCGGTCTCCAATCCCGACGGGCGCGACAAGGTGGTGGAGTGGTTCTACCGCTATCTCAAGGGCAAAACCGACCGAAACACTCTGCCTCGCCAGTCGCCTCCCTACTGGTCGAAATATGCATTCGTCGACATCAATCGCGACACGCACCAGCAGACTCACGAGACCACGAAAGCCGTACACCGCATGTTTCACCAATGGCACCCCACGGTCGTGCACGATCTGCACGAAGGTTCGCCTTTCCTGATGACATGGAACGGCACCGGGCCGTACAACCCGAATATTGATCCCATCACCTACACCGAGTTTCTGGAATTGAGCTTTCATGAAGTCCAGACTCTGACTGCGATGGGTATGCCCGGCGTCTCGACTTGGAATTTCGGCGAAGCCTTCGCCCACCTGTATCTTGATTCTGTCGCCATGAATCACAACAGCATCGGCCGCGGGTACGAAACCTGGGGCAACGGCACGGCCGAGACGCTGCGCCGCGTAGTTCCTCCCGCCGAGGCCAGCATGGAGTGGTATCGGCCGCTGCCGCCTCCGGCGGGAGAGGTCGACTGGTCGGCCCGCGACAATCTCAACTATCAGGAGACCGCCGCGCTCGCCGCGCTTGACTACAGCGCGGGCAGCGCCAAGGCGATGCTCCGCAATTTTTACCAGAAGGGATGGGACTCCTGGCAGAAGGGCTTGAATGAGCCGCCATATGCGTTTCTGATTCCAGACGGCCAGGGCGACCGCACGCGCGTCGCGCAGATGGTAGGCCGGTTGATTGGTCAACACATCGAAGTAGGACTTTCACAGCAGGAATTGAAACTGAAAGATGGCGACTATCCCCCTGGCACTTACGTCGTGCGTCTGGACCAACCCTACAGAAACTACGCCGTAGACCTGCTCACGCCGCAGCGTTATCCCAAGGACGGCAGCGAGCCCTACGACGACGTCTCCTGGGAGTTGCCCGCACACTATCATCTGCAAGCGATTCCGACGGCCGATCCGGCGGTGCGCTCGGCCACGCTCACTCCATTGGCTGAGCAACCTCATCCGGCAGGCGACGTGGCCGGCGGTGGCCCGGTCTTCTTGATGAGAGACACAGGTCAGGAAGAACTCCTCACGGCGCGGTACCGGCTCGCTGGTTTCAACATCGAAGTTGCCGATCACGCTTTCCAGGCAGGCGGAATCGAATTCCCTGCCGGCTCGTGGGTCCTTCCTGCTCAAAGCGGACTGATCAATGCGGTCCGTTTCACTGCCAACGATTTAGGTCTCGATTTCGTGAGCGCAGCGGCCGTCCCTGACGTGCCGCGGCATCCGGAGAAAGCCGCGCGCATCGGCGTATGGGTGCCGTGGGCCGATACAGACTCCATCGGCTGGCTGCGCTACTCGCTCGATCAGCGTAGGATCCCGTACACCTATCTTCGCGATGAAGATATCCGCGCCGGAGGGTTGCGCGATCGTGTGGACGTCGTGCTCTACGGGCACGTAGACCTCGAACTGGCCGAGCAGGTCCAGGGATTGCCAAAGGCATGGGGCCCAATGCCCTTTAAGAAAACTCCGCAGACGCCGAGCTTCGGCACCCCCGCGGAGTCCGACGACATCACCGGCGGCATCGGCTGGGAAGGTCTGGCACAGTTGCAACGCTTCGTCGAGGAGGGCGGATTGCTCGTGACCCTGGGCAGCGGGTCCATGCTTCCGCTGGAAGGCGGCATGGTGCGCGGTGTTCGGCGGTCTTCGGGCGGTGTGCCGCGCAGCACGCAGGGCGGTGGACCCGATTCGGCAGCGGCAGCGCAGCAGGCGGCCACGCGAACTCCGGGCGCACACGTGCGCGTGACTTTCGATCAACCCGATCATCCGCTGGCCTACGGCTACCCGGCGCAGACATATGTATTCCGCCAAAACTTCCCGCTGTACGATGTGCCGCGCCACTGGCTGCGCATGGCCTACTGCACCACCTGCCTCGATGGCCCTGAGGACCGCAGCCCCATCGTCATGGAGTGGGGCGATCGAAGCGGAGAGCCATTCGTAGTAAGCGGCCAGGCTTGGGGCGAGGCCCGACTCATCGGACGTCCGGCCATCCTCGACATGCCCGCAGGCCGCGGCCACGTGGTGGCATTCAACTTCAATCCGATGCATCGCGACCTGAACCGCGGCGATCAGCGCATGCTTTGGAATGCGATCCTTAATTGGCAAGCGATCCTGGCACGTAAGGCGAATCAGTCCGACCCGTCGAATAAAGTTGCCCCCTGAACCCGTAACAGGACTGCGTTTCCCGGTCGCGCGTAAAAAGCGTACTTATGAGAAACTTGAACGCTAGCCGCATTCCGCGTCCCACACCCGCACCATTGATCGAGATCTAATTGTTTGCAGGCCAACAACTCATGGAGAGAAAATGAAACTACTGCGTTACGGTTTACCAGGCCAGGAAAAACCCGGGGGTCTCGCTTCAGACGGCACAATCCGCGATCTTTCTAACCTTATTCCCGATCTGTCCGGGCCGTCGTTGCTCCCCGATTCAATCGGAAAACTGCGCCAGAGTGAGATCTCGCGCTTACCTCGCGTTGAGGGCAAGCCCCGGCTCGGTCCCTGTGTGAGCGGTGTTGGCAAATTCATTTGCATTGGCCTGAACTATTCCGATCACGCCGCAGAGTCGGGGATGGCCGTGCCCGCCGAGCCAGTACTTTTCATGAAAGCCACGTCCGCAATCTGCGGCCCCGACGATGACGTGGTCATTCCGCGTGGCTCCAAAAAGTCTGATTGGGAAGTCGAGCTCGGCGTCGTCATCGGCAAGCCGGCAAAGTATGTGAGCCAGGCCGAAGCGCTCTCCCACGTTGCCGGATATTGTGTGGTCAATGATCTATCCGAACGCGCTTTCCAACTCGAAAGCACCGGGCAATGGACCAAAGGCAAAAGCGCAGACACATTCGGTCCCATCGGGCCCTGGCTGGTCACAACCGATGAGGTTCCGGACCCGCAGAATCTGGATATGTGGCTCGAAATCGACGGCCACCGCTATCAGAACGGCTCCACCAAAACCATGGTCTTCGGCGTGGCCCACCTGATCAGCTACATAAGCCAGTTCATGAGCTTGAGGACAGGTGACATTATCTCGACCGGAACACCTCCCGGCGTCGGCAACGGCCAAAAACCGCCGGTTTACCTGCGTGCCGGCAATCGCATCAAGCTAGGCATATCGGGCCTCGGGCAACAGGAGCAGAAAGTCATCGCCGATTCACTGTAAATACAGAGCTGCGGTGAAACACGGTGGGAGCAGTGGGTCTAGGCTGTCTTCGGTTTCAACTCGCCGACCACGAACCAGTAGGCGAGAAGCCCCATAAGAAGAACGAAAGCGCCAAGCTCAAAACCCGGAACGTAGGAACCGCTCCGCTTGATCAGCAGTCCCACGGCAAGCGGAGCCACAATTCCGGCGAGATTGCCGGCGAAATTTTCCGCCCCGGTCCAGATCCCGACTTTCTCAAAGGGCGCACAGCACTGAAGAATTACGAGCAGATTGCCGGTGGCGAGACCGACCAGCGAGGCCAGGATCAACAACCAAATCGCCGTCCCCGTATCAGAAGCTCGCATCGCCGCGATCAGGAACAGGCCCATAAAAAAAGCGAAGGTGACGATTCCCTTCCGGGTCCGCGTTTCATCCCAGCCCCGGCGAATCAGGCTGTCGGCGATCCATCCTCCCATCGGTTCTGAGACCCCGAAGGTGAAGAACACGAGCGAACCGTAGAACCCCGTCTGCACAATGCTGAGATGCCGGACCGTCACGAGATAATCAGGCAGCCACGTAACCAATACGTACCAGTAGTAGTCAAAGCAGAAAAATCCGATGCAGATGCCCAGCAGATTGCGGTTGAACAGGGCATTCCAACGAAAGGGGAGCCTCTCGCTAACCGAGGCAGCCACAGTCTGTTTTGCGGCTCGGACGTGGCCAGGAAACACCAGCAGCCAGGGAACCATCCAGATCATGGCTGTAAAACCTAAAATGAGGAACGTGTGGCGCCAGCCGTAGCGGGTCAGCAGCCACGGGACCAGCAGGCCTTCGAGGATCAGTCCAGTTCGAGTTCCGAAGTCGAAAAGTCCCGAAGGCAAACCGCGATCCTTCCCGCTGAACAGAACGCTGATGATCTTGACCCCGCCCGGCAAGTAGATGGATTCTCCAACCCCGAGAAGAATACGGAACCCGATCAAGACTTCGAGGCTTCCCGCCAGTCCGGTAAGCCCCTGGGCCAGCGACCAGAGAGCAAAGGCCCCGGCATAGAGCCAGCGTAAATTAAGGCGGTCCGCGCACCAGCCAATGGGAACCTGCATGAGCGCATACGACCAGAAGAAGGAAGAGAGCAGCAATCCCTTGGTTTCCGGGGTGAGATGAAAATCTTTGGAAATCAGCGGCAGCGCGAACGAAATGGCCGCCCGATCGAGATAGTTGATTAACGATGCAGTAAAAAGAAGGCCAACGATTCCCCAACGGCGCGAGTTGGAT
>Ga0134124_10000542_pt1 | contig 31608 bp, 23 predicted proteins | sample KB304_FD_96880 | JGI IMG/M metagenome (GOLD analysis project Ga0134124, IMG submission 96880) | Terrestrial soil microbial communities without Nitrogen fertilizer from Kellogg Biological Station, Michigan, USA - KB3-0-4 | ecosystem: Environmental > Terrestrial > Soil > Unclassified ... | reverse complement strand
GTCCGTTTGCCTTCACGGCGGCCGTCGCCGTGATGTTCTCGCTGCTGGTCGCTCGCATGCTCACGCCGATGATGGCCGCGTACATGTTGCGTCCGCATGCGGAGCAGAACGAAGACAGCTGGATCAAGCGCAAGTATCTCGTCGCGATCGAGTGGTGCCTGGGACATCGTCGCAGGACGCTCGCGCTTGCGACGGTCCTGCTGATCGCTTCATTCATGTTGATTCCGTTCATTCCGAAGGGCTTCGCGCCGGCCGGCGATGTCGGTTTCGCGGTGCTGCAAGTCGAGCTGCCGCCAGGTGCGTCGATGCAGGAGACAACTCACGTCGCCGAAACCATTCGCGCTCGCGTGAAGCAGTTGCCGGAAGTCACGAGCGTGTACAGCATCATCGGCGCATCTCCTGGTGGCGGCGGACCGGGCGGTCCCGGCGACTCGGTCGGTGACGTGCGCCGCGCAAGCCTCACGATCAAGCTGACGCCGCGCGACCAGCGCGAAATGACGCTGCAGGAATTCCAGGTACTCGCAGCGACGGCGTTGCGCGACATTCCGGGCGTGCGACTGTCGTTCGGCGGAGGCAGCGGCGGCGGCAAGCTGCAACTGACTCTCGCGAGCGACGATCCCGAGCAGTTGAATGAAGCGGCGGCTGCGGTCGAGCGCGACCTGCGCACGGTGCCCGGTCTCAGCAACGTCACGTCGAGCGCGAGCTTGTTGAAGCCGGAGATCGTCATTCGTCCGCTACCGGATCGCGCGGCCGCGGCCGGCGTCACGACCGACACGCTCAGCACCGTCACGCGCATTGCGACGTCCGGTGACGTCGAGAACAGTCTCGCGAAGTTGAATCTTGCCAGCCGTCAGGTGCCGATTCGCGTGCAGCTCCGCAACGACGCACGCAGCGACCTGGAGCGGATTCGATTGTTGTCCGTGCCGGGCAAGTCCGGTCCGGTGCCGCTGGTAAGCGTTGCCGAAGTGTCGATGGGTGCTGGCCCCGCGCGCATCACGCGCTACGACCGCAGCCGCAACGTCACCGTCGAAGCAGATCTCAACGGCCTGCCGCTCGGCGACATGGTGAAGAAAGCGCGGCAACTGCCGGCGCTGCAGAACCTGCCGGCCGGCGTGCACCAGGTCGCCTCCGGCGAAGTCGAATTCATGATGGAGTTGTTCGCCGGCTTCGGCCAGGCGATGGTCGTCGGTATTCTGTGCATCTACCTGTTGCTGGTGCTGCTGTTCCGCGAGTTCCTGCAACCGATCACGATTCTCGCGGCGCTGCCGCCCTCCGCCGGCGGCGCGCTGTTCTTCCTGTTCATCACGGGCTACGAGATGTCGGTGCCGTCTCTGATCGGCATGCTGATGCTGATGGGCATCGTGACCAAGAATTCGATCCTGTTGGTCGAGTACGCAGTGATGGCGATGCACACGCAAGGTATGTCGCGCCACGACGCGCTGATCGACGCGTGCTCGAAGCGGGCGCGGCCGATCGTGATGACCACGATCGCGATGGGCGCCGGCATGTTGCCGATTGCCACGGGCTGGTCGGGCGATCCGAGCTTCCGCGCGCCTATGGGCGTGGCGGTGATCGGCGGCCTGCTGGCGTCGACGGCGCTGAGCCTGTTCGTCGTGCCGGTGATCTTTACGATCACCGACGATCTGCAGCAGAAGATGCGTCGCGTGATGGCGCGCTTCAAGAAGCCGGACGCGGCGCATCCGGCCGAAAGCGTCGGCTAGTTTTCCTTCGGTGCACTGACCGGCTGGCCGAGAAACACCAGCCGGTCGTTCAGCGCGGCGACCATGTCCACGTAAGCTGCAGCCCGTTGGTCGCTACGCGTGATTGCATCCGCGGATTCCAGCGCTTCGTTGAAGATCGACGTGCCTTGAGCGACGTTGCCGGTCTTGACCCGCGCCGCCGCGAGCGCAGCGAAGGCCGCCGGCTTCGGCTGCTTTTCATCGATCTTACGCACGGCGCGCCGTGCCGCTTCGATCGTCTCCTGCGATAGCGGCGTCGTCGCACGCAGCATCTGCATCCCGAGCACGCCGAACTGAGCTGCCGCCTCGATCAACGGGTCCGAGAACTCCGCAGCACTCGCAGCCGCAGAACCGCTGTCCGCGTTCGCTTGCATGGTCACGACATCGCGTACCAGCAGCGCTCGCTGGACGCGATCATTCATCTGCAGTGCCGTCTGCAGCGCGCCCGCCGAATCGCCGGCGCGTGCCATGCCGCGAGCGATGTGATCGAGCGTGTCCTCGCGACGCTCGCCGCGTTCGAGCTTCTGTGCTTCGCGCAGAGCTCGAGTGAGTGTCTGCATGGCGGCCGCGCGATCTCCACTCAATGCTTGCAAGCGTCCGAGCTGCCCGAACGTCAGTGCGCGCCGTTCAGGCTCGCGCGGAAAAGCTTCGACCGTCGCGATCGCAGTCTCGAACATCTGTTTCGCGCCAGTTGTATCGCCAGCCACTGCGCGCGAGGCTGCGAGCCGACCCTGCATCGCGGCCCGATACAGATCGTCATCGATCTTCTGCAACGTCGCGACGGCGCCGTTCATATCTCCCTTGTCCGCACGCGCGAGCGCGACGCGTCCGTAGACCTGCGCTCGATCCGCGCGGCGTACGCGTCCAATCATGGCGTCGGCGCGATCGTTGTGTCCCATGCGAACTTCTGCAACAGCGATGTCGCCGGCGGCGAGCGCTTGATAGAACGGATCGTCGATGTCGCGCAGGATGTCGCGTGCGTTGGCCAGATCGCCGCGGGCCGCAGCGATCGCGACGAGCTGCCGCAGGACCTCGCTCTTCGCTTCACGCTCGCGGATTGTCTCGGCCGTTTGCTGCGCGCCGGCGATGTTGCCCGCGCGTAACTCGACCGTCGCGATCTGCACGAGCGCAGCGCCTTGCTGCCGCTTTGCTTCGATTCGATTGGCTGTCTCGCGAGCGCCCGCCAGGTCTTCGGCGGCAATCTGCGCTAGCACGACGTCGTTCAGCACCCAGTCGCGGAAAGCCGGCTCGCGAATCTGCGCGACTGCTGCAAGGGCCAGGTGGATCGTGCGATCGCTGGCAGTCTCGCCGATGAGCGTCTGCACGCGCGCGATGCTGGCGAGCGTTTCGGCACGCCGATAGGGATCGTCGATGGTGTCGGCAGCAGCGAGAGCACGCGCCAGCGCGACGCCGCGCCACTGCTGAGGATCGTCGAGGGACTGGGTGTGCGCGAGAGCGATCGTTGCCGCGAGCAACACCGCAACCGACAGAACGCGCCGAAACCGCATGCGGCTAGCGTCTGCCGCCCGCAGTCAAAGGTCAACCGCGGGCTAGCACCCGATAATCGGCGCGACCGCGGCGCGAATTCTCTGCATCTGCGGCTGCGTGACCATGCCGCCGAGCAGCTTCAGGAAGTGCGGGTGCTGGCACCCGGACGCGATGTACTGCCAGCGATAGGCGCGCAGCACGGTCTCGCGGATTGCGTGCTGCTCGGCCGGCGAGAAAGTACGCTCGCACAGGCGCATGAAATATGCGGCATCGGCCGCCGACTGACCTTGCAGCAGGTGATCGAGGCTGCTCATGAGCGCGATCAGATCGTCGACCGCGGCATCCCGCGCCTCGGGGCTCAGCGCGCGGTCCTCGCGGCACCATTCGATCTCGTCCATCACCGCGTGCTGGCATTCCTCCAGCCAGTGGAAGCGGAACACGTCGCGATACAGATCCGACAGCTCCTCGTCGCGCTCGATGCTTTCCCGGTAATGGACCTGCGTGAACAATTCCACGTGACAGGTCATCGCCAGCACGGCCCAGGTCGACTTGCCGAGCACCGTGCGCGCGATTTCGTTGGCGTCGGCGACCAGCACGTAGCCGCCCGGCATCTTCATGTTGAGCGCCGCCTCGATGCGGCGGAACAGCTCCTGGTGCTTGATCTCCTCCTCGCTGAAGCGCACCAGGCCTTCGAGCGCGATCTGGTCGCCGAGGCCGTAGCGGATCGCGATCTCCAGCGTCTTGGTGCTGATGAAGCGTTCCAGCAGCCCGAAGATGCAGGCATAGCTGCGGCCCTGCACGTGGCTCATGGTGCGCTTCTCTTCCGCGGTCAGGAACGGCAGGTCGGTGACCTTGGTGAGCCCGTCCGGCAGGAACTTGCGGCGAAAGTCGAAGCTGCGGCCCCGGAACACATCGGCATCGATGTCCCAGCGGACGCGCTTGGAAGCCTTGATACAGCGGGCGTAGCGGGCGCGATCGCTGTTCTCCTGGAACAGGCGCTCGGCAGCGGGCGAGACGACGAGATCGACGGCGGCGTTCATGGCAGCCAATACTGGGCCAACTGCGCAATTCGCACATGAGGCAGCCGCCTCATTCGATGCGGCGCTGCGCCCGGGACAAATGTCCCACGTACTTTAGGGAAGGGGCGGCTGGTCGCGCTTTGGCCCGACTCTCAGAACAGCCCGCGGTCGCGGGCCAGGACGATCGCCCGCGAGCGCGAGTCGACGTTGAGCTTCTCGAAGATATTGGTCAGGTGGTTGCGCACCGTCTTCTCGCTGATGAACAGCTTGCGCGCGATCTCGCCATTGCCGTCACCATGCGCCACGAGCCGCAGAATCGCGTTTTCGCGGGCGGTCAGCTCGGGCAGGTCGCCACTCTGCGGCGTGTCGTGCGCGGGCTCGCGCGGCCCGAGGAAATCCACGAACGCCTCGCAGAAGCGCTCCCACGCCGGCTCGCCCTCGGTCAGGATGTGATTGCGGCTCTCCAGCGTCACGAAGCTGGCGCCGGGTATTTCCGCGGCGAGCAATCTGCCCTGCTCGAAAGGAATGCGCCCATCGCCGCGCGCGTGCAGCACCAACGTCGGCACCGCCACCTTCGGCAGCAGCGCCCGCACGTTGATGTCACCGTACGATTCGAGAATGCGCGCCGCGATCTCGGGCTGCGTCGTGGTACGCATCAGATCGCTGAACCACCGCACCTGTTCGGCGTTTGCGTCCGGAATGAACAGGGAGGCGAACAGCTGGCGGAACGCCGGGTTCTCCTGGCCCCAACCCTGGCGGATCAGCTCGTTGAGCGCCTCGCCCCGACGGCGCTCTTCCGGACCGCGCTGTCCCCAGCCCTCGGCGTAGCAGCCATAGAGCACGAGCTGCGTGACGCGCTCGGGATGTCGTACGGCGTATTCGATACAGGCCGCGCCGCCTTGGGAGACGCCGAGCAGCGGGAAGCGATCGAGGTCCGACGCCTCGACGATCGCCTCCAGGTCGGCGACCTGGGCCTCGGGCGACAGATTTTCGGCATTCCAGTCCGAGAGGCCGCAGCCGCGCGGATCGAAGCGGATCAGCTGCCGCCCGGAGGACAGGAACCGGAACCAGTGGCGCCAGACCGGGCTCTGCCAGTCGAACTCGAGGTGCGACAGCCAGTTCGCCGACTTGACCAGCGGCGCGCCGCTGCCCGAAGTCGCGACCGCCAGGCGTACGCCGTCGACGGACTTGATGAACCGGATCGTTTGCTGCATCGAGGACACGGGAGTGCGATGGCGGGGCTGCCAGCCGCCGCCGCCAAGAATACACGCCCGAGGCGATCAGATGGCGCGCAGGGCCGTCGCGACCGGAAGTCGTGCAGCTCGCACGGCAGGGAACAGGCCGCCGATCAGGCCGATCGTGCAGGCCCAGAGGATGCCGGTAGCGATCAGCGCCGGACTGACGCTCAGCTCGAAGATCAGGTGGCCGGCCGCCGCGCCGCCGCCGGAGGTACTCACCTGATGACCGTTGAAGAACAACCAGGCCATGGCTGCGCCGATCACTCCGCCGATGAGCGCGAGCAACAGCGCCTCCGCCAGCACCGACATCACCATCGCGGTCGCGCCGAAGCCGATGGCCCGCAACGTGGCGATTTCGCGTAGGCGCGCGCTCACGGCCGAATACATCGTGTTCAGCGCGCTGAAGATGGCGCCGATCGCCATGATGCCGCCGACCACATAGGCGATGACGTAGATCACCTTGCCGATCGTCTCCGACTGGTGGCGGTAATACTCGCGCTCGCGACTCACGTCGACGGCGAGCGCCGGGTTGGCCGAGAGCGCGTCCTTGAACTTCTGGAACGAAGCCGGCGAGTCCAGCAGCACCGTCACGCTTTGAAAGCTGCCGCGCTGCTCGGCCGCGATCAGCGTTTCCGCATCGGTCATCAGCGACGACTCGTGCGAGTCGCCACCGGTCGTGAAGACGCCGACCACGGTCCAGGTCGCGCCGTGCGTCTTGAACTTGTCGCCGACGTTCAGGCCCTTGAACTCCGAGTGCGCCGCTTTGCCGACGATCACCTCGGTCACGGCGGGCCGGAACATGCGGCCTTCGACGATCTTCAGCTCCGGCCGCACCTGGTGCAGCTGCGGCCCGACGCCGCGCAGCGCGACGTTCACTTCCGCGTTGTCCTCTTTGCGAAACAGATTCACCAGACGCAGGCTTTCCGGCGAGGCGATCGGCTTGCCATCGCTGCCCCGCTTGATGCCGGGCGCATCTTCGATAAGCCGGGCGGAATCGCGCGGCAGCGCACTGCCCATCTCCGAGGCCGAGCCGTTACGCAGCACGATGGCGCGATCGTCGCGTCCCGAGTGCTCCATGGTCGCGAGCATGCCGGTGGACATCGCCAGCACCGAGACCAGCACGGCGACGACGCCGGCGATGCCGATCACGATGACGATCGAAGTGCCGATCCGGTGCGGCAGGCTCTTGAAGTTCATCAGCGTGACGGCGCTGATCTGCTTGAACAGGTTCATGCCCGACTATCTCCCCGCGAGCGCATCGACGATGTTCAGCTGGCGCGCACGCCAGGCCGGCGGCAGGCCGCTGACCAGCGCGAGGATCAGCGCGACGCCGCTGCCCATCGCCAGCACGATCAGAGGCATCGTGAAGTTGCCGAAGATCACTTTCAGCGCGCCGGAGTTGAAGACCAGCGTCGCCAGCACCAGACCGATCGCGGCAGCGAACAGGCACAGCGCGAGCGCCTCGATCAGCACCAGGGCCAGAACCTTGGTATCGGAGAAGCCGAGCGTTTTCAGCACGGCCAGCTCCGGCGTGCGCTCCCGGACCGACTGCATCATGGTGTTGGCCGTGAGGAACAGCAGCGTGAACAGCACGGCGCCGACGATCGCGTTGACGATGAAGTTGATGTCACCGATCTGCTTGAGCTGCATCTGCGCGAGCGCCGACTCCGTTTGAGTGCGCGTCTCGTAGGTCGAATTCTCGAACATGGCGTCGATCTGCTTGGAGATGCTGGTCGCCTGGTGCGGATCGCTGATGCCGACCAGGTAGTAGTGCACGATGTTGCCGCCGAAGGCGCTGTTCTCTTTGAAGTAGTCCTGGTTCAGATAGAACGAGGGGAAGCCGCCGCCGTACGACGACGTGTCGAAGATGCCGACGATGTCGAACATCCAGGTGCTGCTGCCCTGCTTCGTGGTCCAGATCGAGGTGCCGATCGGCACGCGGTCGCCGACCTTCCAGCCGTATTTCTTCGCCAGCTCGCTGCCGACGAGCGCGCCGGTGCGCGTCTTCTGCATCGCCTCGAGATACTCGGGCTTGATCTTCATCTCGCGGTAGACCTTGAACAGCGGCTCGGCGTCGGTCGCGAACGCCGGGATGGCGTTCTTCGCGTTCTGGTAATAGCCGCCGAAGTACGTCCAGTGCGAGACCGCGCGCACGCCCGGCACGTTCTTGATGCGGGCGGCGTAGGAGATCGGCAGGCCGTCGGTCATGTTGGTCTTGGCCGAGACGTACAGGCGATCGACGTTGAGATTGGTGATGACGGTGTTGAACCCCGTGTTCAATCCCTGCAGCAGCCCGAACAGCAGGAACGCAACCACGATCGATGCCATCGTGAACAGCGTGCGGGCGCGCTTGCGCCACAGGCCCGCCCATATCAGGCCGAAATATTTCATGCTGCGCGTCTCGCGGCTTCGTGCACCAGCTGGCCTTTGTCGAGATGGAGTTCGCGCGAAGCGTACTCGGCCGCTTTCGGATCGTGCGTGACCATCACGATGGTCTTGCCCTGACTACGATTCAGAGCCTGCAGCAGATTCATGATCTCCTCGGCGCTGCGACGGTCGAGATCGCCCGTCGGCTCGTCGCACACGAGGAGCGTCGGATCGGCCACGAGCGCACGCGCGATGGCGACGCGCTGCTGCTGACCGCCGGACAGTTCGTTCGGTTTGTGCTTGCCGCGATCGGCCAGACCCACCAACTGCAGAGCGATCTCGACCCGCTTGCGGCGCTCGCCGCCCGACAGATTGGTCAGCAGCAACGGCACTTCGACGTTTGCTTCCGCAGTGAGGACCGGCAGCAAGTTGTAGAACTGGAACACGAAGCCGATGTGTCGCGATCGCCAGGTGGAAAGGGCGGCGCGCGACAAGCTGTCGATGCGCTCGCCTGCCACGTAGACCTCGCCGGTCGTCGGCTGATCGAGACCCGCGATCAGGTTCAGCATCGTGGTCTTGCCCGAGCCCGAGGGCCCCATCAGGGCGAGGAATTCGCCGGACGTGATGTCGAGATTCACGCCGTGCAGGACTTCGACCTGCTGTTTGCCGCGCAGATAGCTCTTGGCGACGTTGCGCAACGAGACGACTGGAGTCATTGAGGATCCCGCCTTCTTCGAGCCGATTTGGAGTGGTTTTCAGCGTCGGCGAGTGTACGACGGGGTCGCAGGCACTGTGAGACCGAGTCGGCGAACGGCCGCAGGGAGCCGGCCAACGGCCGGCGCGGCTTTCAAGCGGTGGCGGGTTGTGCGACGAGACGGGCTTCGCGGATCGGCAGGTTCACCGCGGCGGCCAGCAGTGCGAGCGTGATGTCGGCGTACCAGATCCATTCGTAGCTGCCCGTCTGCGCGAGCGCGAGGCCGCCGAGCCACGCGCCGAGGAAGCCGCCGATCTGATGAGTAAGCAGCGTCAAGCCGAACAGCGTCGCGAGATAGCGCGTGCCGAACAACTTGCTGACGAGTCCGGAGGTCGGCGGCACTGTGGCGAGCCAGGTGAAGCCGAGCGCGCCCGCGAACAGATAGACATTCAGCGCGGTCTTGGGCATCACGACGTAGAGGGCGACGATAAGCGCGCGGCTCGCGTAGATCATCGCGAGCAAATACTTCATGCGATAGCGCTGCCCGAGCCAGCCGGCCGAGAGGCTGCCCGCGACGTTGAACAGCCCGATCAACATGAGAGCAAACGGCGCGACCTCGGGACCGAGACCGCACAGTCGCAGATCGTTCGGCAGATGCGTGACGAGAAAAGCGATGTGGAAGCCGCAGGTGAAGAACCCGGCGTGCAGACACAGATAGCTCGGGTCACGCAACGCGACGCGCAGCTGCTCACCGAGTGTCAGGTGCGGCACCGGTGCCAGGCTCGCAGCGCCAGCCGCCGCGGACTGCGATCGCCGTAGCGGCAGCACCAACGGAATCGTCAGCAACGCAGCGAATGCGGACGCGAACATCGCGCTCGCCCAGCCCGCGGCTCCGATGATGAGCTGCACCAGCGGCGCGAACACGGACTGCCCCACGGAGCCGCCCGCGTTGATGAGCCCGGCCGCAAACGAACGGCGCTCGGGCGGAAGACGTTGCGCGGCAATGCCGATGAGGATCGAGAAGCTACCCGCCGCAGCACCCGCCGCCGACAGCACACCCATCGTGAGTAGCAGTCCAGTGCTCGACTTCGCGAGTGGCGTGAGCACACAGCCGAGCGCCAGCATGATGGCGCCGGCGATCACGACCTTCTCCGCACCGAACTTATCAGCGATCGCGCCGAACACCGGCTGCGCGGCGCCGAACATGAATTGCCCGACCGCAAGCGCGAAGCTCATCGCGACGATGGAAATGCCGGTCGACTGCGTGATCGGAATCAGGAACAGCCCGGACGTCTGCCGCACACCCATGGTGATCAGCAGGATCGCCGCGGCGGCCAGCGTCAGCGTCCACAACTGTCGCGGGCTGGATTTGCTGGTGTCATCCATTCGTAAGTATCGCCATGGCCTGGCGCGGACTCACAGGTACAGATTCGCCCCGTGCCGCAGGTACACCCGCCGGCGCCATAACGAAACGGAATCTGCTGATCAGTTCCGTGCCGCTTCGACGATCTTTTCGGCCTGCTTCTGCAGCTTGCGCCGCAGGCTGACCGGTTTGACGATGTCCGCCTCGTGCCCGACTTCGAACAGGATGCGCAGCGCGATGTCTTCGCGGTCGAATTCCAGCGTCACGGGCTTGCGACCGCGAAAATTGTCGCCCAGCGGCTCCAGTCGCGGCTGCAGCCACGAGCCGAACGAGTCCAGCAGGTGACGACGACCGCGCGCGCTGATGTTCACCTCGACGGCGAAGTTACGTGGCGGCGGATTGCTCTCGAAGCGCTCGCACCAGCGCTTCCAGAACTTCTGCAGATCGAAGTCGGCATCGCGCGCGAACGTTTCGTTCGTCGGCGTGAGCGTCTGCATGCGCGACATGCGAAACACGCGCATCTCGCGCTGGACACGACCGATCAGGTACCAGGTGTCGACCTTCACTACGAGCGCGTAGGGCTCGACGTGGTAGTCCTTGTGCTCGCCGTTGCTGCGCTCGTAGCGGATATCGACGCAAGTGTCTTTCCAGATCAGCGTGCGCAGCTCATCCAGAAACGGCGAAGCATTCTGCGAACGGAACCAGGGTTTCGTATCGAACAACAAGCGGCCGCGCGCGTGCTGTGCGCGCAGCTGATGGATCGACGGCACAGCCGCAGCGAGTTTGTCGAGCGCGGAGTGAGCAGGCATCGCCAGTTCGCGCACGCCCATCGATGCAGGACTCGCTATCAGCGCAAGCGCCTCCGCCTCGCCCGGCGACAGACCCGTCAGATCGGACGTGTAGCCTTCGACCAGACGTATGCCGCCGCCGCGGCCTGCTTCGGTGTACACCGGCACGCCCATGGAAGACAGCGCGTCGATATCGCGAAAGATCGTGCGGATCGACACTTCGAGACGCTGCGCCAGCTCGCCCGCCGTGAGCGGGTGGCCGCGTTGCAGAGCCATGAGGATGGAAATGAGCCGTTGCGCGCGCACGCTATCTCAGCATCCCTGCACCCATGAAGGCCGAAACGTAGTCGGCCTGGCTGCGACGAATGGCCTCGTAGGCTTCGTCGCGGCCGTAGACGTCGGTGATCTCGACCTTGTGCTCGGGTGAGCCGGGAACGTGCTTGTAGGTGAGGAAGTAGTGGCGCAAGCGCTCGATCACGGACGGCGGACATTGCGTGAGCTCGGTGAGCTCGCCATACAACGCGTCGTCGCGCATCACGGCGATGATCTTATCATCGGCCTCGTTCGAGTCGATCATGCGCAGCCCGCCGATCGGAATCGCCTGTACCAGCAGGTCGCCATGGCCGATCGTCTTCTCGGTGAGCACGCACACGTCCATCGGATCGCCGTCGCCGATGATGCCTTTGCGTCCGGTGCGCTCGCTGCAAAAAGCGCCGACCCGGTCTGCGCACAGCGTGCGTGGCAGGAAACCGTACAGCGACGGGCAGACGTTCGAGAAGCGCTGTGGGCGATCGATCTTCAACAGACCGGTGGCCTTGTCGATTTCGTACTTGACCGTATCGGTCGGCACGATCTCGATGTACGCGGTGACGACTTGCGGAGCCTGGGCGCCGAGCTCGACGCCGTGCCAGGGATGCGCGCGGAATGCAGAAGGGAAAAGTGTTGGCATACTGGGCCGCAATGATCGACCTCAAGTCTTACATCCGCAACGTTCCGGACTTTCCCCAGCCGGGAATTTTGTTTCGCGACATCTCGCCGCTGTTGCGGGACGCGTTCGGCCCGACCATCGAGGCCCTGAGCGCGCTGCTCGACGAGCGCGAGTGGCGCCAGGTCGACGCGGTCGCGGGCGTCGAATCGCGTGGCTTCATTCTCGCGTCCGCGCTGGCGCTGCGACATGGCAAGGGCTTCGTGCTCGTGCGCAAGAAAGGCAAGTTGCCGCCGCCGGTAGTCGAGCTGGCGTACGGGCTCGAATACGGACAAGGCGTGCTGGAGATGCAGGCCGGGAGCGGCCGACTCCTCCTGGTCGACGATGTGCTGGCGACCGGCGGAACGCTGACCGCCTCGGCCGCGCTGGCGGAGCTGGCCGGCTACAGCGTCCTGCAGTCCATCGTGCTGGTCGATCTCAAGCTCGATCCACCCTTCCGCTGGGGCCGGTCCCCGGTCCGCGCCGCCCTGGAATATTGATTCCGATCTGCGGAATCGACCCTCCACAAATCTTTGCCCGGCGGTGCGCGGTCGCTACGGAACATCCCGCTGACAACACTGTAGATAAGACAGTGGAGGGGCTATCCTCCCGCTGCTTTTTCCCGAGGAATCTCCGATGAAGACGACGCGTTGGTTATCCGCCCTGCCGCTGCTGTGGCTGGCCGGTCAGGCCTGGGCGCTCAACCCCGGCCAGGTGGTCGACAACTTCCGCTTGCTGGACCAGAACGGCAAATCGCACGAGCTCTACTACTCGTCCGACATGAAGGCCGTCGTAGTGATGGTCCACGGCAACGGCTGCCCGATCGTGCGTCAGGCGCTGCCGGTGCTGCGCGAGATTCGCGAGCAGTACCAGGCGCAAGGCGTGGAGTTCCTGCTGTTGAACTCGAACCTGCAGGACAAGACCGATGCCGTCGCCGCGGAGGCGAAGGAATTCAACGTCGACTTCCCGATCATGCTCGACAGCGCGCAGCTCGTCGGCGAAGCGCTCGGCGTCGTGCGCACCTCCGAAGTGTTCGTGATCGATCCGAAGGGCTGGAAGCTCGCGTACCGCGGCCCGATGGACGATCGGCTCTCGTACGAGAAGCAGCGTCCGGCGTCCAAGCACTACCTCACCGACGCACTCGATTCAGTGATCGCCGGTCAGCCGGTGAAGGTTGCCAAGGCCGACGGCGTCGGCTGCCTGGTCAACTTCCCGGAGCGCGACAACAAGACCTCGCACGCCAAGATCTCCTATTCCGAGCAGATCGGCCCGATGCTGGTCGACAAGTGCACGGCGTGCCATCAGACCGGCGGTGTCGGTCCGTGGGCGATGACGAGCTACGACATGGTCAAAGGCTTCGCGCCGATGATCCGCGAAGTCGTGCGCACGCAGCGCATGCCGCCCTGGCATGCGGATCCGCATTACGGCGTGTGGCAGAACTCGCGCGCGTTGACCGATGACCAGCGCAAGCTCCTCGTGCACTGGATCGAAGCCGGCGCGCCGCGCGGCTCGGGCCCGGATCCGCTGCTGAAAGTGAAGCCGGATACGAGCGAGTGGAAGCACGGCAAGCCCGACCTGGTCGTGGAGATTCCGGCGTACGACATTCCGGCGACCGGCGTGATCGAGTACCAGTATCCGAAGGTGAAGAATCCGCTGGGCCGCGACGTGTGGATCACGGCGGTGGAGATTCATCCCGGCGCGAAGCAGGCGATCCATCACATCATCGCGCAGGATCCGGTCGTGCTGAACGGGCAGCAGCGCGGCGGCAACGGCGGCGGCAATCTCGCGGGCTTCGCGCCCGGCATGTCGCCGGTCGTGTATCCGGCCGACACCGGCGTGCTGTTCCCGAAGGACGCGGACTTCGTGTTCCAGATGCACTACACGCCGAACGGCCAGGCCGTCACGGATCACAGCAAGGTCGCGTTCTATTTCCGCGAGGCCGACAACCCGCCGAAGTATCCGCTGCACCTTACGGCGCTGGTGGACTTCCGCTTCCAGATTCCGCCCGGAGCCAAGGAGTACGGCACGACGGTGACGCGCGACGTCACGCGCGACATGCTGGTCTACAACTTCATGCCGCACTCGCACCTGCGCGGCAAGTCGGGAACGATGAGCGTCGTGTATCCGGACGGCAAGCAGGAGATCCTGCTGAACGTGCCGAAGTACGACTTCAGTTGGCAGACGGTGTACGAGTACCAGGACCCGAAGAAGATCCCGGCCGGCTCGAAGCTGGTGTGGAACTTCAACTGGGACAACTCGACGCAGAACCCTGGCAACCCGGACCCGAGCAAGACGGTGAAATGGGGTGACCAGACATTCGAGGAAATGGGCATCGGCTTCATACGCTACCGCTATCTCGACGAGGAAGTCGGCAAGCCGGCGGCGCAGGTGACGAAGACCGCCAGCAACGACTGACAAACCCTACAAAGCGACTGACGAAGGCGGCCCACGGGCCGCCTTCTTTTTGGCGGAACCCCGCGCGCAACCCGGACGTTTTACTCCCCGGAAGGACTCAATGTTTCGGGCGAGCGGAACGAAACGAAAGCAATTTCGCATCGAACCGTAAAACCGAAAGTCGGGACCTTCCATCAAAGCCCCGTCCTCACGGACGGGGCTTCCTTCTATGTGCGCTGCGAGTTTCGCTATAGTCGCGGCCCTATGCGAAAATTCGTCTCGGCCTGCCTGGTCATCGTCTCGTCCGCTCTCTGCTTTTCCGCCTCCGCCGCGACGATGTACATCTCGGATCAGTTCACGGTGCCGCTGCGTCGCGGCCCTTCGAACAGCTACAAAATCCTGCACGCGGGGTTGCCCAGCGGCACGGCGCTGGAGGTGCTCAGCGAAGACAGTGCTGCCGGCTTCACGCAGGTCCGCATCTCGAACGGCATCGAAGGCTGGATCGAAACTCACTATCTGACCGCGCAACCCATCGCTCGCGACCAGCTCGCAGCAGCCGCTCGCCGGGTCGAGTCGCTGGAAACGCAGCTCAAGGGTCTGCGTCAGAGCGACAGCCGCGCCAACGATCTCGGCAAACAGACGGAGAAGCTGCAAGCCGAGCTGGCCGAGGTCCGGCGCATCTCCGCCACTTCGATCGCGAACTACGAAGAGAACAAGCAGCTCAAGGCCAGCAACGAATCGCTGCAGAAGCAGGTCACGCAGCTCAGCGAGCGCGTGCGCGAGCTGGACCGCAACGTGATGCTGCGCTGGTTGCTGGCGGGCGGCGCACTGGTCCTGGTCGGATTGGTGATCGGCGCCCTGATCAAGTCCCGACCCAAGCGCAGCACCTGGGCGTGAGCTAGAATCGCCGCTCCCTCCAGAACTTCGAAGAAACAGGGAGCCGAGATGAAAACTCTGATCCGCTCACTCGCGGTCGCAGTGGCCGTTGGTCTGGCCGGCGTCGCGGTTACTGCACGGGCCCAGCAGCAGGATTACAGCAAGGTCGAAATCAAGGTCACGAAAGTATCCGGCAACGTGTACTTCCTGGAGGGCGCGGGCGGCAACATCGCCGCGTCCGTCGGCGACGACGGCATCGTGATCGTCGACGATCAGTTCGCGCCGCTGGCCGAGAAGATTCGCGCCGCGCTGAAAGGCATCACCGACAAGCCGCTGCGCTTCATCATCAACACGCACTATCACTTCGATCACACGGGCGGCAACCTGCCGTTCCACGACGCGACGATCATCGCGCAGGACAACGTGCGCAAGCGTCTCGCTCAGGCGAACGTGGTGGGCAACGGCGGCAGCGCGATGAAGATGGATCAGCCCGCGAATCCCAAGGAAGCGCTGCCGGTCATCACGTTCGGGCACGACGTAACGTTGCACGTCAACGGCGAAGACATCCGCGCGCTGCATGCGCCGAGCGGCCACACCGACGGCGACAGCATCGTGTTCTTCCCGAAATCGAACGTCGTGCACTTCGGCGACGACTTCGTGCGTTACGGCTTTCCGTTCATCGACATCAACGGCGGCGGCAGCTCCAAGGGCATGATCGCGGCGCTGGAAAACGCCATGACGGTGCTGCCGAAGGACGTCAAAGTGATTCCCGGTCACGGCGCGCTCGCAACGCTCGACGACGTGCGTCCCTTCGTGACGATGCTGAAAGAAACGCGCGCCGTCGTGGAAAAAGGCGTGAAAGCGGGCAAGACGCTGCAGCAGTTACAGCAGGAGAAAGTGCTCGCACAGTGGGACAAGCAGTATTCGGGTCAGTTCGTCTCGACCGACCTGTTCATCGAGACGCTGTACAACGAGCTGACGGGTAAGAAGACCGCAGCGTTGGTGAAGCACTAGACGAGCTTCAGCTCACGAGTCAAAGCGTCGATCGCCTCGATCGACGCCGGCCCCAGGCCCAGGCACGTGATCGTGCCTGCGGCCACCACGGTGTGACCCGCGTCCCTGATCAACGCATTCGGCAGACCCGCGTCTTCGGCTGCTGCTTCCAACTCCAGCAGCATCTGCTCCGAGTCGCCGCGAAGCACGACCTTCGGCATCCCGTCCTCGATCCAGCGCCGCCGCGCATCCGACGTAGCTTCCAGCAACGCAGCGACAGACGCGTGCGCGACCTGCGCGGCGAGCTTGCCTCGAGGCAGCTTGAGTGCCTCGTTGACCACCATCACTTGTTTCATTGCGCCGAATTGTCGGGCTAAAGCCTGCTGCGCAGGGATGCGCGAATGCCGCGGGCGCACGATGCGCTGGAGCGGCCGACCTACATCAGAACAGCTCGCCTGCCGGACCTTTCAGCATCTGCGCGCGCACCAGTGGAATCGGCGGACCGCCGTACGACAGGAACTCGTCGTTGAACTGCTTCCACGACTGCTCGCCGCCGCGCGTTGCCGCCCAGTCGGTGCGCAGCTTGCGGATCATCAGCTTGCCCATCGTGTAGTTCAGATACGCAGGATCGTAAGTACCGCGTGCGGCCTGCTGGCGCGCATTGCCAGCATCCTGGTGGCCTTTCTCCTTGAACATCTGTTCGCACTGTTCGACGGTCATGCCGCGGGTGTGCAGCCCGATAGCGCACATGTAGCGCACGTTACGCAGCAGCGCGTTCAAGAGCTGGCCGATGTGCAGCTCGGGCGCGCCATTCGCGATGCCTTTTTCGACCATCAGCTCCTCGCCGTAATGTGCCCAGCCCTCGGCGAAGGCATAGCCGACGAACAACTGGCCGAAGCGCCACGAGGCGCGATTGGAATGCAGGAACTGCAGAAAGTGGCCCGGCCACACTTCGTGCACCGACGTGAACATCAGGTCGGCCTTGCCGGGCGTGTACGCTTCCTGCTCGGCCTTCGGCCAGGTCGGATCTGGCGGCGCGATGTAGTAGACCGACGGCAGGTTCTTCTCGTACGGACCCGGGATGTTGATGTACGCGAAGTTCTGGCGCCGATACGCCGGCGCTTCCATCACCATCGCCTGTTCCTGGCCGGGAATGGTCACGACGTCGTGATCGACGATGTACTGACGCAGCTGCGCGAGTTGCTCGCGCGCGCCTTCGACCGCGCCGCCGGTCGGCTTGTCGGCGTTCATCTTGTCGATGCACTTGTCGATCGTCGCATCGGCCGCGTACTGCTTACAGGCGTCGGCGAGCGCCGCGAGATTACGCTCCAGGTCGGCGCGACCGATCTCTTCGAGCTTGTCGACCGACGTCGTGACGTTCTCGGTCATGCGCACCATCGCGGCAAAGCGCTCCGGTCCGAGCACGTAGCCGTCGGCCTTGCCCGGCTTCTGTGCCGCCAGCCACTTCGCGTAATCCTGCATCGCTTTGGCGGCGGGCTCGAGGACGTCGGCGAGCTGCTTCTTCAGCTCCGCGTCCTGCACTTCCGCGAACGCCTGCGGCACGTCCTTGCGATAGAAGTCGGCGAAGCCGCCGAAGCTCTTGCTGCTGAAATCGATGAAGGTCTTCGGCAGCGGCATCTGCACGTTCTTCTTGATCTGTGCGACCGCGCCGGGTATCTGCTGCGCGTACTTGATGAACGCGCGCAGGCGCACATCCGCTGGCGCGTAAGGCACCGTCACGTACGTGCTCGGATCGAGCCCCGTGTTGAAGTACCACGAGGGGTTGGTGAACGGCTGGCGCGCGTCGCGCAGCCAGAACAGGTCGGCGTCGACGCGGGAGATCACGTAGTCGCGTTGGAAGCGCTCTTCGGGCGCGAGCGTCGAGTCCTGGAAGCCGACAGCGCGTTGCCGGGCTTGCTCGAGCCGCGCGATTTCCTTCTGGATGCCTTCGGGAGTCCAGTCCGGCAGCTGGCCATCGAACTCGTGCTTGCCGCTCTGGACCGCGAACGGCGGCTGGGCCGCGAAGTAGGCATCGATGAACTCATCGACGAACTTGGTCCATTCGACGTTGACAGCGGGCGCTGTCGCTTCGCTCTTGTGCTCCGGCGCCGGCGATTTACTGCAACCGGCAAGTATTGCCAAAATCGCTGCAGCGATTGCGAAAAACGGCAAGAAACCAGGGCGGGACTGCGCCATATGCGGACCTCGTCGATGCGGGGGAGCACGACAAAGCCGCGATGATACTCGCCCTCCCCATTGCGGGGGAGGGCGAGGCCCGGACCCTGCAGAACTTAGAAATCCATGCGCAACGACAGTCCGTACGTGCGCGGCTGATTCGTCAGGTAACCGACGCGCGCGCTGGTGCCGCGCTCGCGGTCGAGTGACAGGAAGGCCCGCTCGTCCCAGATGTTGTTGATGAACAGCGCAGCCTCCCAGGCATCCGCACGCACACCGACACGCAAGTTGCCGATCTGGTACGACGGCAGCTCGTTGTCATAGTGGACGTTCGTGAGCGGCGTGCCGCCCACTGCGCCGTTGACCGTCGGGTTGCCGAAGGAGATGAAGCGCGGCGACCCCGGACAGCCCACGCACCCGAAGCCCGGTTCCTGGTCGGCGAGCTGCGTGAACGACGAGCCCACGTACTGCACCGACAACACACCGAATCCTTCGAGCGTGTTGAACACCGGCATCTGGTACCCGATGCTCGCAGACGCCTGCAGCTCCGGCGACGTCGGCATGCGATTGCCGTCGCGCATGCCGGCGAGCGGCGTCGTGCCGATGCCCGTCACATCGCTGTCGATCCTGGCTTCGACCCAGGTGGCGCCGATGCCGAAGTCCCAACGGTCGCTCGGCTTGGCGAACAACTCGGCCTCGACGCCGAGCGTATGCGCCTTCGGCACGTTGACGACGATGCGCGAGGAGCAGTTGCCGGAATCGACGTTGGCCTGCAGGTCTTCGATGTCGGAATAGAACACGGACGAATTGAACGTGACGCGGCCGTCGGCCAGCTGCGTCTTGGCGCCCAGCTCGTAGTTCCACGCCTTCTCGTCCTTCCATGTCTTGTTGAAGATGCTGCCGTACAACGCCAGGTCACTGGCGCCGCACAGCGGCTCGTTCAACGGGTCGTTGATGCCGCCGAGACGGAAGCCGCGCGCGACCTGCGCGTTGATCTTCACGTCGTCGTTGACGTCGTACGACAGGATGGCGCGCGGCGAGAAGCCGTCGGACTCGATCGAGCCCGGATTGTTGGTCACGCCCGCCAGGTTGCCCAGTGCAGCGGAGAACACACCGCCGAATGTGAGCACGCGATCTTCGTCGTACTTGTAGTAACGCGCGCCGAGCGTTGCAGCCCACGCATTTGCGAAGCGCCAAGTGCCTTCGCCGAACACGGCGAACTGCTGCAGGTTGTAGCTCAGACGCGAGTAGAACGGCGTGTCCGGCGGAGCGCCGGTGGTGGAGCTGTCCGCACCGAATGCCGAGGTGATCGAGAAGGCGTCATAGCCCGGTGTCGGCAGCGTCTGGCCGTACTTGCGGTCGACATCCTCGAAGAAGGTGCCGATCAGCCACTGGAAGCTGTCGTTGCCGTTCGACGCGATACGAAACTCCTGCGACACCGCTTCGAGCTGCGTGCGGTCGTACAGCGGCGAGTTGAAGCGCGCTTGCGTGGCGTTGCCGCCGACGTCGAGCGTGACGCTGCCGGTCAGCTGACTGGCATCGCGCAGCACCAGCACGTCGCGATCGGTGTAGGTGCTGATCGAGGTCAGCGTCACCGGGCCGACGTTCGCTTCGACCTTGACGTCGCCGAGGCGGAACTCGTCGGTCAAACCTTCGTCGAGCTGCGTGACCTGGCCACGCTCACCTGGGTTCACCTGCGGCTGCGTGGTGGTGAACTGGTTGCCGAGGATGTTCCATGCGTCGATGCGCGGATAGCCGTCGGTTTCCAGTCGCTGATAAACGATGCGCGGCGTGATCGAAAAATTCTCGGTCGGCTGGAACAGCCAGGCGATGCGCCCGCCGGTCTTGGTGCCGCCGTTCACGTCCTCTTTCTTGCCGCGGCCGGGATACACGGAATCGATGAAGCCGGGCAGCTGGTCGTAAAAGCCGACCAGGCGGATCGCCGAGGTGTTGCCGACCGGCATATTGACCATGCCCTTGACTGCACCGCCGAACTCGCTGTCGGTGCCCGTCGTGGCCGACACTTCCGCCGTGCCGCCGAACTGCGCCAGCTGCGGCTGCGCAGTGATGTAACGCAGAACGCCGGAAATCGAACCGGAACCGAACAGCGTGCCTTGCGGACCGCGCAGCACTTCGAAGCGCTGCAGATCGAACAGGTCGAGGTCCGGCGTGAACAGGGCAACGGAGATCGGCGACTCGTCGAGGTACACGCCGACCTGCGCCTTCACGCCCGGCTGATCGCGGACGACCTGGCCCGCGCTGATGCCGCGAATCGCGACCTGGCTCTGTCCGGGACCGAGATCGGCGATCGCGAGTCCCGGCACCAGGCGGCCGACTTCCGCGAGGCTGCTGGCGCCGGAGTTGCGGATCTGATCGCCGCTGGGGGCAGCCACCGAGAACGGCACGTCCTGCAGCGCCGTTTCGCGCTTCTGCGCCGTGACGATGATCTGCTCGATGATGCTCTCCTCGGCCGGTGCGGCTGCCCACACGAGCGCGGGTGCCGCGGCCAGCCCGAGGGCGAGCACTCCATTTCCCAATATCTTGGGGTTCAAAGTCTTCGTCCTATGCATGTCCTGAATCTCCCCGGTATCACTGAAGCGAAAATCTCGATTCCCAAAAGCGAGAAGGGGCGCGTGTTGCGCGCCCCTTCTCTGTCCTCAACTCGTCGCTCTCTCCATCAGAACTTGATCGCAGCCCGAGCGTGGATGTAGCGGCCCGGCACCGGATAGATCGTTCCGTCGTAGTTGTTCAGGTCGCAAGCACGGCACGGCGGCGGATCCTCATCGAGGATGTTGTTGATGCCGAGTGCGAACTGCACCTGCTGATCCCAGATTTGCGGCGTCCATGCGACCTGCAGGTCTGCGTAGACCCGCGAGTCGAGCACGTCGATGCCCTGCGCCGGATCGCTGCACAGGTTCTGCGCGCGCGCGTTCGCCGTGCAAGTACCGTCGAGTGCGCTGAGGTAGCGCAGCGTCAGCGACGTGACGAAGTCACGAACCTGCCAGTCCGTCGCCAGCGTCGACTTGTAGCGCACGTAGCCCTTGATCGGCGACCCGAGCTCGATACCCGCCAGCTCGCGACCGACCAGGCCCGCGTCGCCCAGCGTGAACTCTTTGTAGCCCGCCAGGTACGTGTTGGCCCAGGTGAAGCGCAACGAGCCGAAGCTGAACTCGGGCGTCGACAGCGTGACGGTCCAGTCGAAGCCATCGGTCTCGATGCGACCGATGTTGGTCAGCTGGTTGGCGAACGCGATGATCGCGCCGCCGGGACCGCGCTGGATGCCGCCGCAGAACTGGTCGGACAGCGTCGCCACGCAGTTGTCGAGCTGCACCTGTGCGTTGAGCGCCTGGATCGCGTTGTCGAGCTTGATGTTGTAGTAGTTGACGTCGAACGTCAGGTCTTCGATGAACGACGCGTTCTTGGCCCACGACGGGCTGTAGCCGAGCCCGAACGTGTAGGTGTCGGAGGTCTCCGGCGTGAGGCTCTCGTTACCGCCAGTCTGCACGCTGATCTGCGCGTTGAGCTGCTGGTACGTCGTCGGCACGCCGAGCGCCTGGCAGTTGGCGGCAGCCGCTGGATTCTGAGTCTGGAACCGGTCGCAAGGATCATCCAACGCACTGTCGAAGCGCGAGCCGGTATTGAAGAGCTCGCCGATGTTCGGCGCGCGGAAGCCTTCGGCATAGTTCGCGCGGAACGACAGATCCTGGAACACGCGCCAGTACAGGCCGAGCTTGTACACCTCGTCGCGACCGAAGTTGTCGTAGTCCGACGAGCGCACCGCACCGGACAGCTCCAGGCGCTGGATGCCCGGCAGGTCCGCCAGCAGCGGCGCACGCAACTCGAGGAAGGCTTCCTTCACCTTCACTTCACCGGCAGTCGACGATGCCGGCACGTCCGCCGTCTCGCCCGCTTGCGCGACCGAGTCCGGGGTGAACTCGCCCGTTTCCTTGCGCCACTCCAGCCCGAACGCGTACGCGAACGCGCCGGCAGGCAGATCGAACACCTCGCCGCTCAGGTTGAACGCGACGTCGTTCAGCTCCTGGTTGCTGGTGTCGTTCTGCGTGTACGTCACGAACGAAAGCATGTCCGGCGTGATCGTGCCCTCGCCGCCGAAGACGTTGAACGGCGTGCAGCCCGGCGTCGCCGCGCAAACGGCCGGATCACCGAGCGCGACCGACAGCTTGCGTGCGTTGAAGATGTTGTGCCCGGTCTGCGAAGCGTTGTTGCGCCCCCAGTTCACGCTCACGTCCCAGTAGTGCGTGCGGCTGCCGAGCGTCAGGTCGCCGGTCAAGGCACCCGACAGCATCCAGCTATCCACGTTCTGGTCGAAGACACGCGGTCCGGCCTCGAGCGGCCGACGCCCGATCGTGATCAGGTTGTTGCTGCCGCCGGGACCCGCGCCCGGACCGAGGTCGATGCCGAACGGGTTGAAGGGCTGGTTCGCGGGAATGAACATGTTGTCCATGTAGGTCCCGGCACCCGCATCCGAGCCCATGAACAGCGGATTCGGCGCGGCCTGATTGTGCGACTGACGATTGGTGAACGATCCCGTGAACGTCAGCTGGACGCTGTCCGAAATGTCGTACGCGGACTTGCCGAACACATTCACGCGCCGGTTCGGCGTCGCGAGATAGTTGAACGGCCGGAAATTGAAGCGGTCGGCGGTGCCGAACGCGTGCCAGTTGCCGCTCGCCGGATTGTTCGGGTTGTAGCCGGTCGCCGGCGCGCCGGTGTTGAGCGTGATGTCGATGACATCCGGATCGGTGTCCGCATCCGGACCGTCGCCGCGCGGATCCAGGAAGATCATGCGACCCTGCGGAGTGCCGGAGCTGCCGCCGAAGTTGCAGGGGTTCGCGCCGAACACCACGCACTTCGACAGCTCGCGGTCGCCCGACATCACCGGGTCCTGGCGCGAATAGCCGACGCTGAGGAACGTGTGGCTGCGCTCGCCCTTCGAGCCAAAGGATATGTTGTAGTCCTGCGTGTAGCCGTCGCCCTCGTCGTAAGCGGCCTGATTCGTTTCGAACTCGAAGCCGTCGAAGTCCGACTTCGTGATCACGTTGACCACGCCGGCGATCGCGTCCGAACCGTAGATCGGCGAGGCGCCGTCCTGCAGCACTTCGATGCGCTCGATCGCTGCGGTCGGAATCGTGTTCAAGTCGACCGCGCCGGACACGCCGCTCGCGGAGGAGCCGCGCACCCAGCGCCGGCCGTCCACCAGCACCAGCACGCGCTTCGACGTCAGGTAGCGCAGATCGATTTCGCTCGCGCCGGCGCCGATGCCGCCGCCGTCCGGCGGGAAGCCGAGGTTGCCGCTCGCGTTGTTGGCGCGATTGATGGCGGAGCCGGAAATCGGCAGACGCTGCAGATAATCCGCGACCGAGACTTCGCCGCTGCGATCGATGTCCGCAGACGTCGTGGTCTGCACCGGCGCGGTCGCTTCGACCGGGCTCTGCCGGATGCGCGAGCCGGTGACGATCACCTCTTCCGGCTGCTGCTCAGCGGCGAATGCGGGCTGTATACATGTGGCGGGGATCAAACACGCCGAGGCGAACAGGGCGTAGCGATTCTTACCGGCCAGGGCACGAAACGTTCTTATATCCATGACGACCTCCCGAGAGAGGGCGCAGACGCTAGCACTCGATATTGTAAATAAGCAAGCGTGAGACCCCGCTGCCGAAGGTCATCGCGGGGCTTTGATGTACGGACGCAACGCGAAATCCACTGCCTTGCGCAATCCTACGCTGCGCATTCCAGCGCATATTCGGACTGGAACCTCGAACGTCCGCCGCGCGTCATGTCTGCGGAAGCGGCGAAGTGTCGTTGCAAGACGAGAACCGAGCTCTTCCAAACGCCGTAAGCCTTATCTCTTCACGAGTCCGGCCTATGGCACGAAGCCCCGCCTTCTGCGACGGGGCTTCGCTTTTTTGGCCGCTACAAAATCGACTGCAGCAGATTTCCGTACGCGCGCGGCTCGGTCACCGCGACGAACAGCAACCCCGTAATCGCACCGCCGAGATGCGCATCGTGATTGATGCGTCCCTGCGGATTCTTCGATGCGTAGTAGGTGTATGCGAGGTACAGCACCGCGAACAGCGGCGCGGGGATCGGGATGGGAATCGGCAGGATGATCAGCGATTGCTCCGGGAAATAGACGATCGCCGCGAACAGCACGGCTGAAATCGCGCCAGATGCGCCCAGGCACGCGTATTCCGGATTACGGCGCTGCTTGTAGTACGTCCCGGCGTGACTGATCAGCAAGCCCGCGAAGTACAACACGATGAACGGCATCGTCCCCATGTAGCGCTCCAGCGGGAACGCGAAGAAGTAGAACGTCATCATGTTGAAGATCAGGTGCATGAGGTCCGCATGCACGAAGCCGCTCATGATGACGGTGTCGTATTCCTTCCGACGCAGGAACCAGTACGGGCGGAAGAGACTGCGATCGATGAGCTTCGGCGAGCCGAACAGACCGATGAGGCTGATCGCGATGGTGGCGACGAACAGGACGAGCGCGGCCGAGACTTGCGAACCCACGATGCCCCCGAAACCCGACCCGATGACCGGGCCGGGGGCATTGTGCCGCAATTGTTCGTCAGAGGTTTGGCCCGCTGCAGGCTTGGCCGTCGCAGTCGATCGCGTGGACGCGGCCCTGCAGGTCGGCTGCGTAGACGACGCCGTTGCTCATGGTCGGCGCCGCCGCGAAGCCCCACTCCGCTTTCTTCTCCACCGTTTCCTGGCTCGGCGGATCGAGATACATCCAGCGGATCGCACCGGTGGCGCGATCGATCGCAACGACCGATCCCGCGCGCGTGCCGGGATACTTGCCTGCTCCGACAGTTGCCGCGACAACCAGCTGCTTGCTGACCGCAGTGCGCGGCCACGCCCAGCCCGGCACCGCAGCCTTCCATCGCAACTTGCCGTCCCGTGCATCGATTGCGAATACGCCGACGCCGTCGGAAGAGCCCGTGTAGACGACGCCGTCGCGCACGACCGGCGGCGATTCGATCCATGAGAACCAGTAATAGTGCTTCCACAGCTCTTTGCCGCTCGCTGCATCCAATGCGATCAAATCGTAGGTGCGGCTGCCGACGAACACGCGATCCGCATCGACACTGAGATCGCCGGCGACCGGCAATTTCGCGTCGTAGCTCCAGCGCTGTTTGCCATCGCTCGCGCCCACTGCCTGCACGATGCCTTTGTAGTCGGCGAACAGAACCATGTCGCGATAGAGCGCGGGCGTGGCCGTCATGAGGTCCTGGGTCTGCACGTGCCACTGCTCCTTGCCCGTGGCTAGATCCAGCGCATACAGCGTCTTGTCACGACTGCCGAGGTAGACGCGCTTGCTGTCGGCAACGATGCTCGAGCCATAACGATCCCAACGACTGCCTTCCTTGTACGGCGGAATGCGCTCCGGGCTACCGCTGTCGATCTTCGCGCGCCAGCGTTCTGCGCCGCTGCTCTTGTCGAGCCGGTAGAGAAAGCCGCTGTCCGATGCGAGATACACGGAATCGCCGATCACGGCCGGACGTGCCTTGACCGGCTTGCTGGTCGCGAACTCCCAGCGCTTCGTACCCTTCGCGTCGAGCGCGTACAACGTGCCGGCATCGTTGGCGACGTAGATCATGCCGCTCGCGGCGTCGTGCTCGATGCCAGCCCAGACGGCGGCGCCGGTATCGAACGTCCAGCGCACGTGCGGCCGCGGAAAATCCCAGGTCGGCGGCGCCGGCTTCGCCAGCGGCTCGATGCGACGGAACTCGACCGGGATCTTGTAGACCGGCACCGCCTCCTCGGCCAGGACGCCGCTCAACGTGCCCGCCTGCGGATCGAAGCGCAGCGGGAACGGGTACGGCTTCATGTCGAGCGTCATGCCGTCGATCGCGACGGTGCCGATCGGCACTTCGTAGCCGCCGATGCCGAGCAGCGAAATACGCACCGCCTGCTTGCCGTCGTCTTCGAGGAAGTGCAGCACGACGCGCGAGCTGTCGCCGCCATATTGGGGCTCGGCGGACCACCAGCCGACGACGTCGGCGAACTGGAAAGTTTCGGCGCGCACTGCGCTGGCGGTTGCCGCGACAACGAGGGCGAAGCCGCAAAGAATCGAGCGGGGCAGCGTGCGACGCATGGGCGTCTTCTCCGGCAAATTCGTTGGCCGGCAGTCAACGCCTGCCGCGACGACCGGTCAAAGATTCGCGATGAACGAACCTGCTTTCGCGCCAGATGACTTCCCCGACAGCAGCGCGCACACTTTCTCCCGTGAGCACTTCTCTCGCCCCCACCGAGCGCGACGAGCGCATCGGCATGCTGGACGCCACTCGCGGCATCGCCGTGCTCGGCATCCTGCTGATGAACATCACTGGTTTCGGTCTGCCGCAGTCATACGACGATCCGACCAACTGGGGCGGCTACCAGGGCATCAACCTGACGACGTGGCGCATCGCCGCGCTGTTCTTCGAAGGCACGATGCGCGGTCTGTTCACGCTGCTCTTCGGCGCGGGCGCGCTGCTGTTCCTGCAGCGTCACGCCGCGCGCCATACCGGCCTGTTGCCTGCGGATCTGTATTTCCGGCGCACGATGTGGCTGATCTTCTTCGGCCTGGTGAATGCGTACGCGCTGCTGTGGTCGGGCGACATCCTGTACTACTACGGCGTCACCGGTTTGTTGCTGTTCGTGTTCCGCAACGTCGCGCCACGCAAGCTGGTCGTGGCCTCGGCGGTCATCATGATTCTGCAGACCGGTGTGACGATCGGCGAGTGGCGCGGCTATCACGAGACCGTCGTCGCTGCGGAGCAAGCGCAGGAAGCGCGCAGCGCCGGCAAGGTCCTGTCGGAAGCTGAGAACCAGGCGATCGATACGCTCGCGCGCACCAACGAAGAGTTCAAGCCTGCGCGCGACGAGCTGGAGAAAGTCGTCGCCCGGATGCGCGCGAGCTATCTCAGCGCATTCGGTGTCGTCGCCGCCGAGAGCTGGCACTTCGAAAGCGTGTTCTTCCTGCAGCACGGCTTGATGGAGTCACTGGGCATGATGCTGCTCGGCATGGCGCTGTTGAAGTACGGCGTGCTGACCGGCGCAGCGTCGCGGCGCGTTTACGCCACGATGGCGCTCGTCGGCTACGCGATCGGGCTCGCGGTAAATATGTTCGAGACCACGAACTTGATTCGTGACGACTTCAGCGTCGAGGCGCTGGTCACGTCATACCTCACATACGACCTTGGCAGGATTCCGATGACGCTCGGTCACGTCGGACTCATCGGACTGCTGTTCCAGACATCGGCGTTGTCGCCGGCGATGCGTACGCTCAGCGCTGTCGGCCAGATGGCGCTGACCAATTACCTGACGCAGAGCTTGATCTGCATGTTCGTGTTCACCGGTGCCGGACTCGCGCTGTACGGACACCTGGAGCGCCACGAGCTCTACTACGTGGTCGCTGCGATCTGGGTCGTGCAGATCATCTGGAGCCCGCTGTGGCTGCGCCGCTTCCGCTTCGGCCCGTGCGAATGGGTGTGGCGATCGTTGACGTACTGGCAGCGGCAGCCGATGCGCAACGAAGCAGCATTCACGTCTGCGCCGCAAATATCTTCCTGACCGTCTCCATCGTGTCGGCCTCGGCGACCCGCTTGTCGTCGCGATAGCGCTTCACGCGCGCCAGTCGCAACGCAAGTCCGCCCGGATAGCGCGCGCTCGCCTGCAGATCGCTGAACGCGATTTCGACCACGAGCTCGGGTCGCACGTACACCGTGAAGCCATCGTTGCTGATCTCGCGTGCCTGCAGCTCCTTCGTCTGCCATTCGAGCAGCGCGTCGGTCAGTCCCTTGAAGGTCTTGCCGAGCATTATGTACTCGCCGGTAGCGGGATCGAGCGCACCGAGGTGCAGATTGGACAGCTTGCCGGTGCGCCGTCCGTGGCCCCATTCCGCTGCGAGCACGACGAGATCGAGCGTGTGTGCCCGCTTGATCTTCAGCCAGCTCGCGCCGCGATTGCCGGCCTCGTAAGGCGCATCGAGCGATTTCGCCATCAATCCTTCGTGACCGGCCGCGAGCGCCGCGTCGTAGAACTTCTGCGCCGCTGCCGCGGAGCTCGTGATGAGTCGCGGAATGATCAACTCCGAAGGCACGGCGCGCTCCAGTGCAGCGAAGCGCTCGCGCGCCGCTCGACCGGTGAGCGTCTCGCCCTCGAAATGCAGACAGTCGAAGAAGAACGCCTGCATCGGCAGCTCGCCGCGTAGCTTTTCCACGTCGAGCTTGCGGCCGAAACGACGCATCGTGACTTGAAACGGTTGCGGCCGACCCGCCGTCGTAAACGAGATCGCTTCGCCGTCGAGAATCATTGCGCGCGCCGGCAGGCGCTGCGCGGTTTCGACGATTTCGGGAACTGCCGCGGTCACTTCGTTCGAGCTGCGCGTGTAGATGCGCACGGAGTCGCCGACTTTGTGCAACTGGATGCGCGCACCATCCATCTTCCATTCGAACGCAACTTCGCCGCTGAGCTGCTCGAGGGCTGCGCCGACATCCGCAGCGGACTGTGCCAGCATTGGCGCGATCGGCGACAGCGGCTGCAGCTGAAATTGCGCCAACGCGTCGACGCCTTGCGTCAGCGCCGCGTGCGCGACCGCGCCGAGATTCTTCGCGTACATCGCCGCGCGACGAATTTGCTCGGCCGGTATGGCAGCGGCCGCTGCAATGGCATCGACCATGACGCCTTCGAGCGCCCCTTGCCGCAACTCGCCCACCAGCAGCCGGATCAGGAAATCGACTTCAGCCGAGGTGCCCCGCGCGAACAACGTCTGCAACGCCTCGGCACGCTTGGTCGCCGAGCCCGAGCCGCTTAGCCCGGCCACCTCTCCCAGGCTGCGATCGACGTCGACGATCGTCAGCGTCGCCGTCGCCGCGACTCCGCCCCGCTCGCTGGCCTTGCGCAACGTCGCGTAACCGATACCAAATCGTCCCTGCGGCAGTTCACCCGACAGATAGTGCACGGCCGTGTCGATCTCGTTAGGCTCGACTGCGCGCAGACCAGCTGACAGCTCGCGCACCTTCGCGAGCCGCGCGGTCGTTGCGCCGACCCGTCGGGAAACGGCGACCAGATTGGCAAACAGACTCATGCAGAGATTGTAGGCCCGCCCGGATGACGAAAGTTCTCAAGCGTTTTGCGCCGCTGGTATGGCTGTCGATCGCCGGCCTCGCCGCGTGGGTGCTAGTCGAGCGCATCGAGCAGATCGACCTCGATCAGGTACTGTTGGACCTGCGCGCGGTGCCTGTGCCGATCATGCTGGTGGCGTTGTTGTGCTCGGCTGGCGTGTACACAACCGTCGGCCTGTACGAGGGAATCGCCGTTCGCATCGCCAGTGGCCGCAACTTGCGCCGCCAGGCATTTCGCACGGCCGTGATCGCCAATCCGCTCGGCCGCGCCATCGGCGTCGCGATGGCGAGCGGCGGCGCGCTGCGCTATCGCATGTATGCGCCCGAAGGGCTGTCGATCCGCGAAGTCGGCGCGGTGATTCTGCTGGTCGCCATGCCGTACGTCTTCGGCGTCGGCTGGCTGATCGATCTGTCGTTGTTGTTGCATCTGCAGGATGCGGCCCGCGCATTCAAACTGCCGGTCGCAATCGTCGCAGTCTTCGGTGTGTTCGGCCTCGCCAAAGACGTCGGCTGGCTCGCGTTCGTCGCTTCGCGCAAGGAGCCGATCACGATCCGCGGTCAATCGATCCGCCTGCCTTCGCTGCGCGATGCGCTGGTGCAGATCGCGTTCGGCCTGGTGCAGATCTCGCTGATGACGACGATCCTGTACTTGTTCATGCCGCCGGAGCTGAACATGACGTGGCCCGCGTTCGTCGCGATCTACTGCATTTCGTTCGTAGCAGGTCAGGTGAGCAATGTGCCGGCGGGGCTGGGCGTGCTGGAGGCGGCATTGTTCCTGCTGTTGCCGCACGTGCCGCCGGGGAAGCTCGTCAGCGCGGTACTCGCGTACCGCGCTGTATATGAGTTGATACCGTTAGGCGTCGCGCTCTCGCTGCTGTTGATCTACGAGACGACCAACAAAGCAGGAATCATCCGCAAGCGGTTCAGAACCTCAGGCTCGTCTCCGTAGCCCACTGCTTGCCATTGCCGGCTTCCGCGATCGGAATGCACGCCTGGAATTTGCCGGGCACCGCTTCGTACTGCAACACCTGCGTCGCCCCGGCTTGCGATGTGAAGAAGCCGAGCAGCGTCAGCTCTTTCATCATCAACACGAACGGACGCTTGCGCTCGCCCGCCGGGACGTCGCTGTCCGCTTGCTTTTTCTCGGCAGCAGCCGCGGCATCGTGAACCTGCTGCAGGTACGCCACGCGCTGCTGCTGCGACAACTCGAGAAATGGCTTGCCCTGCGCGCGCTGCGCTTCGGCATCGAAATCCTTCAAGCCGCTGATGAAGCGCGCCTGATCGTCGGCCGGGTATGCGTCCTTGAGGATTACGTCTATGAACGCAGGCACGCCAACTTCGCGCGCACCGGCCGTGGTCGTGCGCGGCAGGATCAGCTCCGCGACCTCCTCGACCATTGCGCCTTCCTCTTTGCTGAGGAACAGCGGCTGCCAGGCGTCGCCGCTCGGCTTGGGCGAGCAGCCGTTGAGAATGCCCAGCACCGCCGGCGCGGAAATCGCGCCGCCCATCAACATCGCCACACGCTGCAGGAGCTCGCGGCGATTCATCAGGTTGGCGTCGCTCATACGTTCCCCCGCTTCAGCTCGCCGACTGCATGATCGACCGCGCGTGCAGTGAATGCCATGTATGTGAGCGAGGGGTTCTGACACGCGCTCGAAGCCATGAACGAGCCGTCGGTGACGTACACGTTGGTGCACGCATGCACCTGGTTCCACTTGTTGAGTACCGAGGTCTTCGGGTCCTTGCCCATACGTGCGGTGCCCATCTCGTGAATGCCGAGACCGATGCCGATCTCGCGGTCGTACGTCTTCACGTCTTTGAAGCCGGCCGCTGCTAGCATTTCGGCCGCGTCGTTCTTCATGTCCTTGCGCATCTTGAACTCGTTGTCGCGCAGCACTGCATCGAACGACAGCAGCGGCAGGCCCCACTTGTCCTTGCGCGTCTTGTCGAGCGTCACGCGATTGGCGTGATTCGGCAGGATCTCGCCGAAGGCGCCCATGCGGATGTACCACGGACCGGGCGTCGCGGCCTTGTCCTTCAACTCCGCGCCGAGGGTGGTGTCGAGCATCAAGCGCGTCCAGCCGAGTCGACCGGCGCCGCCCTGATAGCCGAAGCCGCGGATGTAGTCGCGCTTCTCGCCGCCGAGATTGCGATAGCGCGGGATGTAGAAACCGTTGGGCCGGCGGCCGGTGTAGTACTGGTCGGTGTAGCCCTCGACCAGCGCTCCCGCGCCGACGTCGAGATGGTGATCCATGATGTTGCAGCCGAGCTCGCCGCTGTCGTTGCCGAAGCCGTTGGGAAAGCGCTTCGACACCGAGTTCAACATGATGTGCGTCGAGGCGAACGTGGACGCGCACAGGAAGATCACTTTG
>Ga0134124_10000540_pt1 | contig 31703 bp, 28 predicted proteins | sample KB304_FD_96880 | JGI IMG/M metagenome (GOLD analysis project Ga0134124, IMG submission 96880) | Terrestrial soil microbial communities without Nitrogen fertilizer from Kellogg Biological Station, Michigan, USA - KB3-0-4 | ecosystem: Environmental > Terrestrial > Soil > Unclassified ... | reverse complement strand
GCGTGCGCTGCCCGATGGAACTCTCGACCTATTTCCGCATCAATGCGGAGAGCACCGGCCAGTTCGAGCGCACCCTGATCATTGCCGATAAGGGCGCTTACGTGAGCTATCTCGAGGGCTGCACCGCGCCGATGCGCGATGAGAACCAGCTGCATGCCGCCGTGGTCGAGCTGGTCGCGCTCGACGATGCGGAGATCAAATATTCGACGGTGCAGAACTGGTATCCGGGGGATAAGCACGGCAAGGGCGGCATCTACAATTTCGTCACCAAGCGTGGCGATTGCCGGGGTGCACGCTCCAAGATCTCCTGGACGCAGGTCGAGACCGGCTCGGCGATCACCTGGAAATATCCGAGCTGCATTCTGCGTGGCGATAAGTCACGCGGCGAGTTCTACTCGATCGCCATCTCCAACGGTTTCCAGCAGGTCGACTCCGGCACCAAGATGATCCATCTCGGCAAGAACACGACCAGCCGGATCATCTCCAAGGGCATCTCGGCCGGCAAATCGAACAACACCTATCGCGGGCTGGTCACAGCGCACCGCAAGGCGACCGGCGCCCGCAACTTCACCAACTGCGACTCGCTGCTGATCGGCAACGAATGCGGCGCGCATACGGTGCCTTACATCGAGGCGAAGAATGCCTCGACCGTGTTCGAGCACGAGGCCTCCACCTCGAAGATTTCCGAGGACATGCTGTTCTATTGCCAGCAGCGCGGCATGTCGGCGGAAGAGGCGACCGCGCTCGTGGTCAACGGCTTCGTCAAGGATGTGCTGCAGCAGTTACCGATGGAATTCGCGGTCGAGGCGCAGAAGCTGATCTCGATCTCGCTTGAGGGCAGCGTGGGATGAGTTACCCGACCACCGATATCGACAAAATTAGTGTCGAATTGAACGAGTTGGCTAAGGGTTATGCTGAAAAAGCAACAGTGCTGGCAAGCGATCCCTATTTCAGGGAAGCCATCATGAAAGTTGCTGTTTCTGGGTTTGTGTGGGCGCTCTATCACGCTTTCAAGGACGACCATTCAAGAGCCGCGCTGAACTTTGAACTGAAAGTGCAAGGCGCGGCGATCGATCGAGCGGTGGATGGAATCGAGAACGCAGCGCACTAGTGCGTCGTTTTGAGACAACAGAATAGGTTGAAAAGTAATGTCGATGTTGGAAATCAAGAACCTGCACGTCGAGGTCGAGGGCAAGAAAATCCTCAACGGCCTGTCGCTGACCATCGAGAAGGGTCAGGTCGCCGCCATCATGGGGCCGAACGGCTCCGGCAAGTCGACGCTCGCTTATGTGCTGGCCGGCAAGCCGGCCTATGAAGTCACCGAAGGCGACGTGCTGCTCGACGGCGAAAGCATTTTGGACATGGCGCCGGACGAACGCGCGGCCAAGGGCGTGTTCCTCGCCTTCCAGTATCCGGTGGAAGTGCCAGGCGTCGCCACCATGACCTTCCTGCGCACGGCGCTCAACGCGCAACGCAAGACGCGCGGCGAGGGCGAGTTCTCGACGCCCGAGTTCATGAAGCTGGTGCGCGACACTTCGGCCAAGCTCGGCATCAGCCAGGAGCATCTGCGCCGCCCGGTCAATGTCGGCTTCTCCGGCGGCGAGAAGAAGCGCAACGAGATCATGCAAATGGCGATCCTGCAGCCGCGGCTGGCGGTGCTCGACGAAACCGATTCCGGTCTCGACATCGACGCGCTCAAGATCGTTTCCGACGGCGTCAACCGCCTCCGCTCGCCCGACCGCGCCATGGTGGTGATCACGCATTATCAGCGGCTGCTCAACTACATCGTGCCGGACGTCGTGCACGTGCTGGCCAAGGGTCGCGTCGTGAAGACCGGCGGCAAGGAGCTTGCGCTTGAGCTCGAGGCCAAGGGCTATGCCGAATTCGTAGGCGAGGCGGCGTGATGAACGTTGAGCTGCGCCAGGTAAAGACCGAAGCCGAGCAGGCGTTGAGCGTGACCTTTAAGGACGCGCGCGCGGCGCTGCCGGGCAAAGGCGATGTCGCCAAGCTGCGCGAGGACGCGTTCAGCCGTTTCGAGGCGCGCGGGTTGCCGCATCGCCGCGTCGAGGAGTGGAAGTATACCGACCTGCGCACGCTGATGCGCACCGCCTACCCGTTGGCGGCTCCGCCGGATGCCGCCGCGCTCACGCGCGCGCAGCAGATCAGCGGCCTGTTTGCGGGAGTCGACCGGCAGCGGCTGGTGTTCATCGATGGGGTCTTTGCGCCCGACCTGTCCGATCTCACCGAAGACGCGGAAGAGGGTGTCAGCATCGGTTCGCTCGCCGCGGCACTGGCCAAGGCCGATCCGCTGGTGATGGCCCACGTCGGTAAGACGGTGGCAACCGACGACGTCGCGGTGGCGCTCAACACGGCGCTGATGGGCGACGGCGCGGTCATCCGCATCGGTGCCGGCGTGACGCCGCACCGGCCGATCCATCTCATTTTCGCAGCCAGCAACGACCGGCCGCAGGCTAGCTATGTCCGTTCGCTGATCGTGGTCGAGAAGGGCGCGCAGGCGACTATTATCGAGAGCCATGAGCAGTTGAGTGCGCAGGTCAACAGCGCGGTCGAACTCGTCGTCGGCGACGAAGCGCGCGTCGATTACATCAGGACGGCGCGCGGCCGCGGCCTGCAGATCGCGACCCTGCTCGCATCGGTCGGCGCGGGCGCAACGTTCAACACCTTCGCGTTCGCCGCCGATGCGGAACTGGTGCGTAACCAAGCTTTCATTCGCTTTGCCGGCGAGAACACGACCGCTGGGCTGCGCGGCGTCAGCCTGCTGCGCAACAAGGATCACGTCGACAATACGCTGCTGATCGAACACGCCGCCGCTAACTGTCAGAGCCGCGAGCAATTCCGCGCGGTGCTCGACAACGACGCCCATAGCGTGTTCCAGGGCAAGATCGTGGTGAAGCAGCACGCGCAGAAGACCGATGCCAAGATGTTGACGCGCGCGCTGCTGCTCTCGGAGACGGCGGAAGCCTACAGCAAGCCGGAGCTGGAGATCTTCGCCGACGACGTGGTCTGCGGCCACGGCGCCACTGCCGGGGCGCTCGATCCGGGGCTCAAGTTCTATCTGATGGCGCGCGGCATTCCGGAACAGGAAGCCGAGGCGCTGCTGATCCAGGCCTTCATCGGCGAAACCGTCGAGGAAATCGCGCACGAGGGCATCCGCGAGGCCTTAATAGTTGCAAGCCTCAAATGGCTGGGGGCGCGGTAGCGATGCATCCGGCTGTCACCAATGGCGCCTACGACGTCGACAAAATCCGCGCGGAATTCCCGGCGCTGGCCATGCAGGTCTATGGCAAGCCGCTGGTCTATCTCGACAACGCCGCCTCGGCGCAGAAGCCGCGGGCCGTGCTCGACCGCCTGAACAAAGCCTATACCGAACAATACGCAAACGTGCATCGCGGGCTGCACTACCTCGCCAACGAGGCAACGGAAGCCTACGAGGCCGCGCGCGAAAGCTTGCAGCGCTTCCTCGGCGCGGCCCGCAAGGAAGAGATCATCTTCACGCGTAACGCCACCGAGGCGATCAACCTGGTGGCTGCCACCTTCGGACGTGAGCGCATCAAAGCCGGCGACGAGATCGTGCTTTCGATCATGGAGCACCATTCCAACATCGTACCCTGGCACTTCCTGCGCGAGCGGCACGGTGCGGTGATCAAATGGGCGCCGATCGACGAGGAAGGCAATTTCCTCATCGACGAGTTCGAGAAGCTGTTGTCGCCGCGCACCAAGATGGTGGCGATCACGCAGATGTCGAACGCGCTCGGCACCGCCGTGCCGGTGAAAGATGTCATCAAACTCGCGCATGCGCGCGGCATCCCGGTGCTGGTCGACGGCGCGCAGGGTGCGGTTCACCTCGATATCGACGTGCAGGACCTCGACGCCGATTTCTACGTGATGACGGGGCACAAGCTGTACGGGCCGACCGGCATCGGCGTGCTCTACGGCAAATACGATCTGCTCGCCGCCATGCCGCCGTTCAACGGCGGCGGCGAGATGATCCGCGACGTGTTCGAGGATCGCGTCACCTACGGCGATCCGCCGCATCGTTTCGAGGCCGGCACGCCGGCGATCGTGCAGGCAATCGGGCTCGGCGCCGCCATCGAGTATGTCAATTCGATCGGCAAGGCGCGCATCCGCGCGCACGAAACGGCGCTGGTGAAATATGCGCATGAGCGGCTGGGCGCCATCAACTCGCTGCGCATCATCGGCAACGCCAAGGACAAGGGGCCGATCGTGTCCTTCGAGATCAAAGGCACGCATCCGCACGACGTCGCCACCATCATCGACCGCTCCGGCGTCGCCGTGCGCGCCGGCACGCATTGCGTGATGCCGCTGCTTGCGCGCTATGGCCTCACCGCCACCTGCCGCGCATCGTTCGCCATGTACAACACCAAGGCCGAGGTGGATGTGCTCGCCGCCTCGCTCGTCAAGGCGCAGGAATTCTTCGCATGACCGACAGCTCTAGCGAACCGACGACGCCCGTCGCCGATCAGCCGCAAGAAAAGCCGAACGCGAATGCCGCGGTCAGCACGGCCTCGGCGATGCCACAAGAGGATATCGACCGGCTCACCGACGACATCATTGCCGGCATCAAGACCGTGTACGACCCGGAAATCCCGGCCGACATCTACGAGCTCGGCCTCATTTACAAGATCGATATCGGCGAGGATCGCGCGGTCAAGATTGACATGTCGCTGACCTCGCCGAACTGTCCGTCGGCGCAGGAACTGCCGATCATGGTGGAGAACGCCGTGTCGAGCGTTCCCGGCGTGAAAGAGACGAAGGTCGAAGTGGTGTGGGATCCGCCATGGGATCCGAGCCGCATGTCGGACGAAGCGCGGCTTGTCTTGAATATGTGGTGAGTCACTACGACATCAGATGACAACGAGGACTTGAAATGGCCACCGCACGACCCCGCCCGCAGGTGATGAAGCTGACCGATGCCGCCGCGCTGCGCATCAAGGACGTGATGGCGCGCGCCGAACGGCCGGTTGCCGGCGTGCGTGTCGGCGTCAAGAACGGCGGCTGCGCGGGCATGGAATACACCATGGAATACGCCGACAAGATCAACCCGACCGACGAGGTCGTGGAAGACAAAGGCGTCAAGATCCTGGTCGATCCGAAGGCCGTGCTGTTCCTGCTCGGCACCGAGATGGACTACAAGACCGAAAAGCTGTCGGCGCAGTTCGTGTTCAAGAACCCGAACCAGACCAGCGCCTGCGGCTGCGGCGAGTCGGTGCAATTGACGCCGGCGAAGGACGACGGCGCCGAAGCGCACTAAACTTTGAGGCTCAGGCGACCTGCACGGCCGGCATCGTACCGGCGACTTCAGGGTCGGTCTCGCACATCACGCGGTTGCGGCCGTGCCGTTTGGCGGCATAGAGGCAGGCGTCGGTGCGTTCAATGAAGTTCTGCGGCGTGTCGGCCTTGTGCAGGGTGGCGACGCCGATCGAGACGGTCACGCGGCCGAGGTGCTCGCCGGTGGAGCGCTTCATCAGCTCCTTGGTCATCACCGCGCGGCGGATGTGGTCGGCAACGGTGATCGCCGAGCGCAACACCGTGTTCGGCAGGATGATGGCGAACTCCTCGCCGCCGTAGCGGGCGGCGGTGTCCTGGCCCTTGACGTTCTGCTTCACCGACATGGCCACGAGGCGCAGCACCTGGTCGCCGGTGAGATGGCCGAAGCTGTCGTTGAAGCTCTTGAAATGATCGATGTCGGTCATCATCAGCGACAACGGCTCGTTTTTGGCGCGCGCGTCGGCGATGGCGTCTTCCAGCGAGGTGTCGAAGAATTTGCGGTTGGCGAGCTGGGTGAGGGGGTCGGTCAGGCTCTCGGTGCGCACCGCCTCGAGATTTTCCTGCAGCTCGTTGATCTCCTGCTTGGAGGCATTAAGCCGCTCCTCCAGCTTCTGGTTGGAGACCTCCATTTCCTTGGCGGTCTGCACCAGGCCCTCGACGATCGCGCGCAAGCCCTCGCGATCCTTCGAATTGCCCAGCTTCTCGCTCATGTCGGCGAGGCTTTCGGTGTAGCTGGTGGCGGAGCCGGCGGCGGCGTCGATCATCGCCATGACCTGCTCGATCTCGCCCATGACCTTGCTGCCGACGCTGTCGATGCGGTCGGTGAGGCGAGTGGGCGAGAGGTAGGTATCGTAGATCTGCTCGAGATCGGTGTCGGACAGCGTGCCGTTCTGCTGCAGTGTCTCGTTGATCTTCTGGTTCAGCGAGGGGTGATAGCCGGTCGCGTAGGCGTACCAGACTTCGTAATTGCGCGGGGTTGCGGCCTGGCGCAGCGCCTTGAGCTGGCCGAGCGCGATCTCAGCGAACGCCATTGTGCGTTCGTGCTCATCGGCATGCCCGGTCATCGACAGTACCCCCAAGTGGCGCGTCATAGCGCCGTCGCGCACGTTGGTCGGATCGTACGCGCTTATGCGTAAGACGGTATGTCAGGGAGGTGAATCAGGGGTAAACCGGGCCGATGCTGATGCGCGGCATTGTGGCCAAGGTTAACGGTCAGGAGGCCCTGACCGGGCGCAGCAGGAAGGCCGGCAAATGGCTGGAATCGGCCTCGTCGGCATGGTCCTGGCGCGGCCGCGGCTGCGCGGGCCGCGGCTTGTGGGCCTTTGGCTCATGCGTTGCCGGGTCGTGAGCCTGAGGCTTATGGGCCTTCGGCTCATGGTTTGAGGCGTGCTTGGCCTCCTGCTCCCGAGGCTTGCGCTCGCGATGGCGCTCGCCGCCGTGCGCCCGCCCACCATGGCTCTCATTCTTGGCATGCTCGCTCGTGCCGTTGCTGTGGCCGCGGCCATGCCGGCGCTCGCGATGCTCATGCGGTTCGGCCGCAGCGGCCGGCTCACCCATCCAGGGAATGTCGGTGCCGATCAGCTTCTCGATCGCGGTCACCGCCTTGCCGTCCATCGGCGCCACAATGGTGATGGCGGTGCCGGTGAGGCCGGCGCGACCGGTACGGCCGATGCGATGGACGTAATCGTCCGGATGGTGCGGAACGTCGAAATTGAACACGTGGCTGACGGCGGGGATGTCGAGACCGCGCGCGGCAACGTCCGAGGCGATCAGCAGCTTGGCCTCGCCGCTGCGGAAGGCGTCGAGCGCCGCGGTGCGCGCCGACTGATCGAGATCACCATGCAGGGCGACCGCGTTGAACTTGTGCCGCAGCAGCGAGCGATGCAGCGTCGCGACCTCACGCTTACGGTTGCAGAATACGATGGCGTTCTTGAAGTTTTCCGCCGAGCGCAGCAGCCGGCGCAGGGTCTCGCGCTTGTCGGCCGGATCGCGCCCGGTGGCCACGCGGAGCTGCGTGATGGTGGTCGCCGCGGTGGCGGGCTTGGAGACTTCCACACGCACCGGATTGTGCAGAAAATTATCGGCAATGCGCTGGATTTCCGGCGGCATGGTCGCGGTGAAGAACAGCGTCTGCCGCGTGAACGGCACCAGTTTGCCGATGCGTTCGATGTCCGGGATGAATCCCATGTCGAGCATGCGGTCGGCTTCGTCGATCACCAGCAGTTCGACGCCGGTGAGCAGCAGGCGGCCGCGCTCGGAGTGGTCGAGCAGGCGTCCGGGTGTTGCGATCAGCACGTCGACGCCGCGTACGAGCTTGGCGTCCTGGTCGCCGAACGACACGCCACCGATGATCAGCGCGACCGTCAGCTTGTGGTTTTTGCCGTACTTGATGAACTGCTCTTCGACTTGCGCGGCGAGTTCGCGCGTCGGCTCGAGGATGAGCGTGCGCGGCATGCGCGCGCGGGCGCGGCCTTTTTCCAGCATCGTGAGCATCGGCAGCACGAAGGCCGCGGTCTTGCCGGTGCCGGTCTGCGCGATGCCGAGCACGTCGCGCCGTGCGAGCACGTGCGGAATGGCTTGGTCTTGGATGGGAGTGGGCGTCTTGTAGCCGGCCGATTCGATGGCCGAGATAACTTTGTCGGATAATCCGAGATGGGAAAAAGCCATATACCCTCAGGAGACCGTCCGCGGTCCGCGCCGGACGAGAAAACCAGTTGCAATGCGCGGGAGACGGTCGAATCTGTCATTCGCACCGGTTATCGGGGAACATAGGCCTGAAAGCCGTAAAGTCAATGCGCTGGGTCCGCATAAGTCTTAGCAATCTTAATGTTTTTGGCCGTTTTGGAGCGAATGATGGCGTCAACTTTGCCGATTTTGCTGGTTCCCGGGCTGACATGCACTGCGCGCCTGTACGCCCCGCAGATTCCAGCCCTGTGGCCCTACGGCCCGGTGACCGTGACCGACCACCGGCGCGACCACGAGATGAGCGCGATTGCCGCCCGCATCCTGCGCGATGCGCCGCCCCGTTTCGCCCTGGTCGGGCTGTCGATGGGCGGCTACATCGCCTTCGCCATGCTGCGTCAGGCGCCCGAGCGCATCGTCAAATTGGCTCTGCTCGATACGCAGGCGCGCGCCGACACGCCCGAGCAGACGGCGGGCCGTGAGACGCAGATCGCCATGGCGCAGTCCGGCCGCTTCGGCGAAATCCCGGATTTGGCGATCCCGCGCTATCTGCATCCGAAACGGCAGTCCGATGAGCGGTTCACGGGCATCGTGCGCCAGATGATCGGCGAGACCGGGCCCGAGGCCTTCGTGCGTCAGATGCGCGCGATTATCTCGCGGCCGGATTCTCGCCCGTTGCTTTCAAGTATCCGCTGTCCGACCATGGTGCTGGTCGGCGCCGAGGATGTCTCTACGCCGGTCGCGCTGAACAAGGAAATCGCCGACGGCATTCCCGGGGCGAAGCTCGTCGTGGTGCCGGACTGCGGACACCTGTCGACTCTGGAGCAGCCGGAGGCGGTGAACGCCGCGCTGGTGGAGTGGGTGAACACTTAAGTGCGATCTAATCCCCGTTCATTGCCGCGCAAGCGGGAATCCAGCGCCTAACGGATGAAAAATTTCTGTTCGCTTTGTTGAAAGGGCGATCATGACCGATACGCGCGATAGTCCGGGCGTCATTGCGCCGCCGCCACTCATCGGTTTGGCGGCCGTGGTGCTCGGCTTGCTGCTCGACTGGCTGGCGCCGGCTTATCTCTTGTATCTGCTGCTGTCGTTCACCGAACGTATCGTCATCGCAATCGTGCTGATCGGATGCGGCGCGGCGCTCGCCATTGCCGCCTTGCGCGGCTTCAAATCGATCGGCACCAATCCGGAGCCGTGGAAACCATCGACTGCGCTCTTTACGGCGGGCATCTATGCCTGGGTGCGTAATCCGATGTACGTCGGCGGCACGCTCATTTTGCTTGGACTCGCCATTCTCCTGGCATCGGATTGGATGGTGGTGATGACGGTTCTATCCTGCCTCGTCCTCCATTTCGGCGTTGTGCTGCGCGAGGAGCGCTATCTCGAAGCAAAGTTCGGTGAGGCCTACCGGCAGTACATGGCGCGCGTGCCGCGTTACGGCTGGCCATATTAGGTATGGATCGGTGTTCTTTCTCCTGACCGAAAGTCCGCTGTTCAACTACGCGGCCGGATCGATGCGAAAAACAGGATGGTCCGCTGTAATTTGTTCGAATGCCGAGAGTGGCGCGTCATGCGAGACCGGCAAGTGCTGGCGGCCACTCGTTGCGACCTGGCACCAGGCCTTGAGGATCGGTGCTCGCTGGTGCGGCGGGACCTCGGTCAGCGTGACCGGGCGGGATCGACCCCGCTTGATGAACGCCTTTCCGTTCGCCGCGCGAACGTTTTGGACCCAATCCGAGCCGTTCCCAAGCATCGAGACGATATAGCGCTGGCCCTGGTGACTGGCGACAACGAGGACAGTCGAACTGAGGCGGCCGGTCCTCCGGTTCGTGACCTGCAAGGTGAGATATGTTTGAGGCGCCAGGCCAAGGCCGGATATCCAGGCATAGACACCATTCCAAATTTTCCCCAAACGGGTCGGACGCCAATCGCGGTAGAAGAAGCGCAGGAAACCGCTTTGTTCGGCCGGATCTTTGCGCGATGAAATCATGACGCGATTTGGCTCTCCAATAAGGGCCGAGCCGAGCGGTCCTCGAAAATTCGGACGACAGTCAACCGCTGACTCTATTTCGCCGGGTCCATGCCGTTCTTTTTGATCGCGGGCGCGGCCGCGGCCGATGCAAGGAATGCTTGAACCGCCTTCGCCGCGTCCGGCTCTCGGGCTGCGGTGTGTACGCCGCTGGAGTAGACCGTGATGTTTTGGATGTCCGCCGGCAGAGGTCCCACGTAGTCGATGCCTGGTTCGTGGATAAGCTCGGCGATCTGCTGGAAGCCGATCTCGGCTTCGCCGCGGCCGAGATAATCTCCCACGCGCGTGCCGGAAGCGGTCTGGATCGATTTCGGCTTCATCTGGGCGGCGATGCCGAGCTTGTCGAATAGCGTTAGAACGTAAACCCCGCTCGGTCCGGTCGAGTAAGCGACGGATTTGGCATTGAGCAGGGCCTTCTTGAGTGCATCTGTTGTACCGATGTCCGGCTTCAGGGCGCCTGTCTTGACCGCAACACCGACGCCGGAGCGCACCAAGTCGATGCGTGTACCGGCTTTGACCTTGCCGTCTTTGATGAAGGCGTCGATCTCCGGCGCGCCGACGATGATCAAGTCATAAGCCTCGCCGGCGGCAATTTTCTGTTTGATATTGGCCGTTCCGGACCAAGTCAGAATGAGTTTATGGCCTGGCCCTTTTTCGATTGCAGGCAGCAATTCGGTGACGATCTCCTTCACCGCGCCCGATGCCAGGACCGCGATGTCGGCGCCTTGCGCAACCCCGCCCAACAGCAGCACACACAGCGTGGCTGCTAACGATCGGATTTTCATGGCGTCATCCATGGTCATTGGCCGCAAGCGGCCCCTGAAATTTAGCGAGCCTGCGCTCTGCGGCACACGAAACGAAGCAGGTTTGTTAAATCGCTGTTTGGTGCGGAGTCGACCGCAAGCCAGTTCGGTTGCATGACGAGATAGCTTTTGACTGGACGATTCATGTTTTGCGCACATGACACGGCCACTTCAAAGGAGCCGTCTTTGTTGCACCGCATCTGGCGGTAGTGCGTAAACCCTCTTTGATCGAGGGTAATGCTGCCGGCCTCGATACAATACTGATCGCCGGATTGATCTCTAACCCCCGTCTCAATGCGCTGCGCCGCCCTCGTGTTTGACGGCGGATAGACAGCCGCAATCGCAACCAATGCGATTGCTCCCATGAGCGGCAATGACCGGATCGGCATTTTGCATCCCTTTTCGCACTCGGGAAGGAGCAGCGAGGGCAGAGTATTCTCGCCAGTAGCGATCTTAGCAACTGGTTGCGTCTATGTTGGCTGGCGAACAGATCGAGCGTGTGCACTCGGAGAAATAGTTTTCGCGCGCGTTGCGGAGACACCACATCGCGTCGTTCTGTCGCAACGGAAGATTGCGCAGCATCAATGCGTGAATAAGAAAGCCGTATGACCGTATCAGCGGACGGCAAATAAAACGTCCACCACTCGACCGAGTCGTCGAGCGGGTCCATTCCCACTCGGAATGAGGTGACGTGCAATGCAGAGAATAGTGGTTGCTACTCTGATGGCCTTCTTCTTTGGCCTCTTCAGCATGCCGGTCTCGCAGGCAGCACCAGCCAGCGGGCCTGCGGTTGGCTCTGCGGCCGACGCGGTCGCGTCGGTCGAAAAGGCCCAATGGCGGCGTTGGCGAAGGCGCCGTGCATGCGGTCATCGCTGGCGTTCTCGGATGAGATGCTGGTGATAACCGTCCGGTGACGGACTTCATTGCGGGCCGCCCGCTCGTATGCCGGCGGTCCGCTATTTGACGATGCCTGGGAGCCCGTCACCGTTTGCGTCGCCGCACCGCAGCGAAAATATTTCGCTCTGATATCGATTTAGTCTCCTTGCCTCTTGAAGTCATGGAGAATTGCAATGAATAGGATCGCGAAATACGCAGCCTTCGTAATAGCATTCCTGACGAGCGCGCTAAGCTTTCCCGCCATCGCCTGTGCCGAGCAACTGACGTTCGAGGTGCAGAGCATGTACCGCCACAAAGTCCAGATCGAGTTTTATTCGCAAGATCGCAAACACGCGTGGCCGGGTGGCAATCGCGCTTATAACTTGGACGACTACAGCGTCCACACCTACACCCTGAACTGCATCGGCGGCGAAAAGATCTGCTACGGCGCCTGGGTCGTCGGCAATTCGAGCCGTCATTGGGGCGTCGGTATGAACGACAAGCAAAGCTGCAAGGGCTGTTGCTACACCTGCGACAACAATTCTGCCGAGGTGAGCTTAGTTCGCTAAGCGCGCAGCGGTGCGTTGCTCGTCGCGTTCAGGCACAAGCTTCACGCTCGTGCTGTCACCATTATCCCGGTTACGGTGCCATGAATTGGAAAGAAAAATTTAAGCGCGGGCTCGCGATCTGCACGGGCAGCTTTCGCGTGCTGCGCAATCAGCCGGCGCTGATAGCGCTTCCGCTCATCTCTGGCGTCAGCATCGTCCTGCTGTTCGGGGCGTTCATCGCGGTCGAAGTGACAACGCCGGGTCTGCCGAAAGTTGAAAAGCAGCTTGAGAATCCTTGGTTTTATGCAGCGTTGTTCGTGACCTATCTGACCTGCGCGTTCGTTGTTGTGTTCTGCAACGCCGCCCTGGCGTATTGCGCGCAGCGAAGCTTTCAGAAACATCCGGCGACGCTGGGCGAAGGACTTGCGGCGGCGGGGCGGCGCTGGAGGCAGGTCCTGGCCTGGAGCATGATTTCGGCAACGGTCGGTCTGCTGCTCAAGACCGCTTCCAGTGCGTTGCGCAGCGAAGACGGCCAGAAAAAGCTTGGTTTCATCGGCGGGCTGATAGTTATGCTCATCGTCGCCGTCGTCGACACGGCTTGGCTCATTGCAACCTATTTAGTGGTGCCCATCATGGTGGCTGAAGGCATCGGTCCGTTTGCTGCCATCACGCGTTCATCCGAACTCATCAAACAGCGCTGGGGCGAGGCGATGGTCGGGGAGGGAGGACTCGGCGGCATCGCGATCCTTGTGCTGCTGCCATTGCTCGCAGTCGGGTTCTTCGTCCTGGTAGCGACGGATAGCGGCGTCACCAATGCCTTGTTGATCATTGCCGCCGTCGACGTAGCTGCCATTGTCCTGGTATCAGCGGCATTCGTCGCGCTTGGCGTCATCTTTATCTCGGGTGTCTATATCTATGCGGTGACGGGCGCCATGCCGGGCCCATTCGCGCCCGAGCTGGTATCCTCGGCACTTCAGTCGCAACCGCCCAAGGAAGCGCTCAAAACCGCGGCGTAATCTATTTTCGGCTGATAGCCGGCAAATCAACTGCCTTCGCTAACGAAGACATCCGCGCGCGGCGAGGTTTTTCATCAAGGCCGAGACGCCGAAGCTCCAGGCTTCACAGGTGTCGCTGGTGCGCATGCGGTTGATCAGCGTGCCGAGTTTCGCGCTACTGACGCGCACGATGTCTCCGCTCTTGTGCGTGAAGCCCTGACCGGGTGCCCCGCGATCCTGGGTCGGTGCGAACATGGTGCCCAGGAAGAGAATGAAGCCGTCGGGGTATTGGTGGTTGGGTCCGATCGTCTGCTGCACGAGATCGGCCGGATCGCGGCTGATCATTCGGATCGATGATAGTCCTTTGAGCGTAAACCCGTCGTCGCCGTCGACCGCAAGCGCGACATCCATGCTGCGCACATCGTCGAGCGAGAACGTCGTATCGAAAAACCGGATGAAGGGGCCGATGGCGCAGGATGCCGTATTGTCCTTCGCCTTCGACAGCAGCAGTGCCGATCGGCCTTCGAAATCGCGCAAGTTGACGTCGTTGCCCAAAGTTGCGCCGACGATGCGGCCGGAACTCGACACAACCAGCACAACTTCCGGCTCGGGGTTATTCCAGGTCGACTTCGGATGCAGGCCCGCATCCATGCCGGCACCGACGGCGGACAGCACCGGCGCCTTGGTGAAGACCTCTGCATCGACGCCGATGCCGACCTCCAGGTATTGGCTCCACGCGCCCTGCGCGATGAGCACCTCCTTGAGATGCAGCGCTTCCGGCGAACCGGGCTTCAACTTCGACAGATCGGCACCGACCAAACGCTCAATTTCGGCGCGAATGGCGGCGGCAGCCGAGGGATTGCCGCGCGCGCGTTCCTCGATGACGCGCTCGAGCATCGACACCACGAAAGTCACGCCGGCGGCCTTGATGACTTGGAGGTCGACGGGGGCCAGCAGCCAAGGACGGGCAGGGTCTCTTGTCTCGGGCGGCGTGTTGGCTGCTATCGGATCGAGGTCGCCGATGCGATCGCCTTTGGCAGCGCGCAGAGCGGCAGCCGGATCGGCGTGTTCGGCAAGGGACACGACGGTGGGATAGCGGGCTGTGATGTCGTAACAGCCGCCGTTGCGGATGGCGACCACCGACGGACCGTGGTGTGCGGGATGCCAGACACGGCCGACCAGCGCAGCATCCGCGTGGTCGTGCGGCAGGATTGCCGCGCCGGTCAAATGCAGTCTGTCCATTCTCTCGAAGTCCTAGCGCGCGTGGCTTTCGGTCAGGGTATCGAGCCCCCCGCATTTATTCCAGCCTTTCCGCCCTTCGTCCCTTTGCGGTCGCGAAGGCCGCCGCGTATAGCATCGCAAAAGATTTATGGGAGGCTTCGCCATGCGCACACAGGTCGGGATCGTCGGGGCAGGGCCGGCCGGGCTCATGTTGGCGCGACTGCTGCATTTGCAGGGCATCTCCTCGATCATCATCGAGAACCGCTCGCGCGACTACATCGAGAACCGCGTGCGCGCCGGCCTGATCGAGCACTGGGCGGCTGACCTGCTGACCGATGTCGGCGTCGGCGAGCGTCTGAAAGCCGAGGGGATGCTGCATTGGGGCATCAACATCGGCATCAACGGCGACCTCCATCGCATCGATTTCAAAAAGTTGGTGGACAAGCGCGTCACCATCTATGGCCAGCAGGAGGTGGTGAAGGACCTGGTGGCGCAACGGCTCGGCTATGGCGGGCCGTTGCTGTTCGAGGTGGACGGCGTCAGTCTGCACGATCTCACGACCGACCGCCCGAAGATTCGTTTCACCCACGACGGCAAGCCGCAGGAGATCGAGTGCGACTTCATCGCCGGCTGCGACGGTTTCCACGGCATCGCGCGGCCGAGCTTTCCGGACGGCGCGCTCACTGTGTTCGAGCGCGACTATCCGTTCGGCTGGCTCGGCATTCTCACCGAGAGCCCGCCGCCAGATCATGAACTGATCTATTCCTACACCGATCGCGGTTTCGCGCTCTACACCATGCGCTCGCCGTCGATCTCGCGGCTTTATCTGCAGTGCGACCATGACGAGGAGATCGAGAACTGGCCGGACGCGCGCATCTGGGAAGAACTGCACAAACGGCTCGGCGGCGCGCGCAAATTACAGGAAGGCAAGATGCTGCAAAAGGGCATCACGCCGATGCGCAGCTTCGTGGTCGAGCCGATGCAGCACGGGCGGCTATTTCTTGCCGGCGACAGCGCGCACATCGTGCCGCCGACCGGCGCCAAGGGCATGAACCTCGCCTTCGCCGACGTGCTGGTGTTCTCGCGCGCGCTGGAGGCGTTCTACAAGACGAACAACAACGAGCGGCTGGCGAGCTACTCGGCCGATTGCCTCAAGCGGGTCTGGTACGCGCAACGCTTCTCGTGGTGGATGACGCAGATCATGCACCGCTTCCCGCACGAGACGCCGTTCGACCGGCGGCGGCAGCTCTCCGATCTGGTCTACATCACCAGCTCGCAGGCGGCCTCCACGATGCTCGCCGAGCAATATGTCGGATTGCCGCTGGAGTTGCGAGACTGACTCCGTCATTGCGAGGAGGCGTAGCCGACGAAGCAATCCAGGGCGGAATTTGTGGCTCTGGATTGCTTCGCTTCGCTCGCAATGACGAAGAGGCCAACGCGCCTCGTCCTAATCCTTCAACACGCCCCGCATCGGAATGCTGAGCAGCGCGATCGCCACGCCGGCAAGCGCGGAAATGATCGCGAGCATCAGAAAGAAGCTCACCTGGCTCATGCTCGACCAGAAGGTGCCGAGATAGCCGGCGAGGAAATTGCCGAAGAAGCTGGTGGCGAGCCAGACGCCCATAATCATCGACAGCAGCGAGGCGGGCGCGACCTTGGTCACGAGCGACAGGCTGGTCGGCGACAGATAAAGTTCGCCGATAGTGATCACCACGAAATAAGCGAACAGCCACAGCCAGCTCGCCTTGCCGCCCTGCGTGAGAAACGCGGCTGCGACCAGGATCAGATAGGAGAGGGCGCAGAGGAACAGACCGATCGCCATTTTCATGACGGTGGATGGCTCGCGCGCGCCTTGGCGACGCCAGAACGAGACAACGAAAGGCGTGAAGGCAAAGATCATGAACGGGTTGAGCGCCTGAAACCAGGTAATCGGAATGTCCCAGCCGAACAGATTGCGGTCGGTAAACTGATCACTCCACAAAACGATGGTGTTGCCCTGCTGCTCATAGGTGCCCCAGAACAATGACACCGGCAGCACGAGCAGCAGCAGCGCGCCGATGCGCCGCCAGGCGTCGCGGTCGAGTGGGCCTGCGTCCGCGCGCGTGACAAAGGCGTCGGCCGGCAAAGCCGGCGCGGCGAGCAGATAAATCGTCAGCCCTATGGTCATGCCGACGCCGGCGGCAGCAAAGCCGTAATGCCATCCGACCTCCTCGCCGAGCGTGCCGCACACCAGCGGCGCCAGGAACGCGCCGAGATTGATGCCGACATAGAAGATCGAGAAGGCACGGTCGCGCCGGCGGTCGCCGGGCTGATAGAGAAAGCCGACCTGGGTCGAGATGTTCGGCTTGAACGCGCCGTTGCCGAGGATCAACACGAGCAGTGCGAACAGGAACAGATGTTCGAAGGCCATCATGAAATGGCCAACCGCCATCAGCGAGGCGCCGAGGATGACCGTGCGGCGCTGACCCAGCACGCGGTCGGCCAATAGGCCGCCGAAGATCGGCGTCAGATAGACGAGCCCAGTGTAGAAGCCGTAGATCTGCGACGCGAAGGGCTGCAGCGCCAGCGGGCCGAATACGGCCTCTAGGGCGCCCTTGAAGGCGCCAAGGCCGAGCACGCTCTCGAAGCGCTCCGGCTGCAGCAGGTACTTCGTCATGTAGAGCACGAGCAGAGCGCGCATGCCGTAATAGGAGAAGCGCTCCCACATCTCGGTGGCGAACAGGAAGCTCAAAGCCCGCGGATGGCCGAACAGGTCGGTGGGTTTGCGGTCGGTGGGGACGGGAGTTGTGCTCATGCGGCCTCGGGTGCCGAGAGGAACGATAGCACAGCTCCGGCATTTGCCATTTTTTCGCGCCCGTGTACGATTTCGCGCGATCAATAAAAACAACAGCGCCAGGGGGAAACATTATGATGAGAATTCGGCCGCTCGTGCTTGCCGCGCTGGCGCTGCTAGCGGCGTTTGCCGCGCCCGCCCAGGCGCAAAGCGATTTCCCCAACAAGCCGATCCGCATCGTCGTCGGCTTTGCCGCCGGCGGCGGCAACGACCTGTTCGCGCGCCTGGTGATGCAGAAATTCCAGGAGCAGACCGGCGCCACTGCCATCATCGAGAACAGACCCGGCGCCGGCGGCCGCATCGCCGCTGATTTTGCCGCGCATCAGCCGCCCGACGGTTACACCGTGCTGGTCGGCGCCACCGGGCAGATGTCGATTGCCTCGGCGATCTATCCCAATCTCAACTATCACGGGGCGAAGAGCTTCATGCCGCTCGCCATGATCGCGTCGTTCCCGCTGGTGCTGGTGGTGCCGGCGCAGAGCGGCATCTCGTCGGTGAAGGAGCTGATCGCCTACGGCAAGGCCAATCCGGACAAATCGAACTACGGCACGTCGTCGCCGGCCTTCACCATCGCCTGCGAACTGTTCAAGCTGAAGACGGGAATGCCGGGGGTGGCGATCCCGTACAAGAGCACCAACGAGTCGAGTCTTTCCCTGGTCGCCGGGCAGACTTTGTTCACCATTGCGGACCCTCCGCCGGTCGTGCCGCTGGCGCAAGGCGGCAAGATCAAGGCGCTCGCCGTCACTGGTTCGGCACGTTCGCCGGAACTGCCAAACGTGCCGAGCATGGCGGAAGAGGGCTTCTCCGACATTGATATACATCTGTGGAGCGGTTTTTTCGTGCCGACGGGTACGCCGCAGCCCATCGTGGATAAATTGACCAAGGAACTCAGCCGCGCCATCGCCGATCCAGCGGTACAGGACGGCTTGAAGAAAATGGCGACTACGCCGGGCGGGCCGACAGGCGAAGCGTTCCGCAAACGAATCGAATCGGAGATCAAGACATTCAACGACGTAGTTGCGGCCGCCAAACTGAAATTCGAACAGTAAGCCCTCTCGATAATTGACAGATGTGGCATGCGACGTTGGCGATTGCCGACGCCGTGCGCCTTGTTATTGTGGAACTTACGGTTCGGTGGAGTTGAGTCATGCGCAGTGCGACGGTATCGGTGCTGGCCTTTCTGGCCGCGACGTCCGCTGCTGCCCAGCAGGCGCCGTCTACCGACGAGCTGTTCAACACGTTTGGCCTGTTCGGACGCTGGGCATACACTTGCGCTGCGCCGGCCGCGCCGGACAATCCGCATGTCACCATCAGCACGCCGACGACCGGGCTGGTGCTCGAGGACCACGACCTGGGGTCTGAGTATACGGTCAACCGCTACAGCGTCGTCGCCGCGCGCAAGATCGGGCCCGAACGTTTGTCAGTTGACGTGATTTTCCAGCCGGGTGCGCCCGGCGAAGAACGCCAGAAGTTGGAATTCCTGGTGCGCGGGGAAACGCGGCGCACGATCTTCAATCAGACCGAGGCCGGTGTGGTGCGCGTCAAAGGCGGCGTCGCCGTCGCGCTGGGCCGGCGAACGCCGCTGCTGCGGAAGTGCGACGTCAAAGAGTAGCCGGACGTTCACACGTCCAACAGCTCTTCCTTCGCGAACGCCGCCTTCTCCTGGATGAATTCGAAGCGGGCTTCCGCCTTGGTGCCCATGAGGCGCTCGACCGCTTTCGCCGTCGGCTTTTCGTCGGCGTCCGCGAGCTTCACCCGCAGCAGCATGCGGCGGCCCGGATCCATCGTCGTTTCCTTGAGCTGCGCCGCCATCATCTCGCCGAGGCCTTTGAAACGCGACACTTCGACCTTGGCATTGGCATTGAACTCGTTCTTGAGCAGTCGCTCTTTGTCGGCGTCGTTGCGCGCATAGAATATCTTGCCGCCGTGCGATAGCCGATAGAGCGGTGGCACCGCGAGATAGAGCCGGCCGGCGTCGATCAAGCCCTTCATCTGCCGATAGAAGAACGTGATCAGCAGCGAGGCGATGTGCGCGCCGTCCACATCGGCGTCGGTCATGATGATGATCTTCTCGTAGCGCAAATCCTTCTCGTGGAAATGCACGCCGGTGCCGCAGCCGAGCGCCTGCACCAGATCGGCAAGCTGCGCGTTCTGCGCCAGCTTGTCTTTGCCGGCCGACGCGACGTTGAGGATCTTGCCGCGCAGCGGCAGCACAGCCTGCGAGCGGCGATCGCGCGCCTGCTTGGCCGAGCCGCCGGCCGAGTCGCCTTCGACGATGAAGATTTCCGATCCTTCGGATGCCGAGCTTGAGCAATCAGCGAGCTTGCCGGGCAGGCGAAGCTTGCGCACCGCGGTCTTGCGCGCGATGTCCTTCTCCTGGCGGCGGCGCAGGCGGTCTTCGGCGCGCTCGATGACGAAATCGAGCAGCTTGTTGGCTTGCAGCGGATTGCCCGACAGCCAGTGGTCGAACGGATCCTTGATCGCGTTCTCGACGATCTTCTGCGCCGCGGCGGTCGCCAGGCGATCCTTGGTCTGGCCCTGGAATTCCGGCTCGCGAATGAACACCGAGAGCATCGAGCCCACGCCGGTCATCACGTCTTCGCTGGTTACCGGCGCGACACGTTTCTCCTGGCCCGCGCGCGCGGCGTGATCCTTGAGGCCGCGCAGCAGCGCGCTGCGCAGACCGGATTCGTGCGTTCCGCCGTCCGGCGTCGGGATCGTGTTGCAGTAGGACTGCATGAAGCCGTCGGCGTCGGCGGTCCACGCCACCGCCCATTCCACCGCGCCGTGGCGGCCGGTTTTGCCGGCGGAGCCGGTGAAAATGTCCGGGTGCACCAAGGTCGCGCCCGACAGGCTGGTGGCGAGATAATCCTTCAGGCCGTCGGCGAAATGGAATGTCGCCTTCTCGGGTACGTCGTCATTGCCGCCCAGCAGCTCCTTGGCGCAGTGCCAGCGGATTTCCACGCCGCCGTAGAGATAGGCCTTGGAGCGCGCCATCTTGAACACGCGCGCGGGATCGAAGGCCACCTTCGGCCCAAAAATTTGCGGATCGGGTTTGAAGCGCACCTTGGTGCCGCGCCGGTTGGGAACGCGGCCGAGTTTTTCCAGCTTGCCCTTCGGCTTGCCGCGCTCGAACACCATCCGGTAGTGCGTCTGGTCGCGCCAGACCTCGACCTCCATGCGCTCGGACAGCGCGTTAGCGACGGAAACGCCGACGCCGTGCAGGCCGCCCGAAGTCTCGTAGACCTTGGAGTCGAATTTGCCGCCGGCGTGCAGCATGCACATGATGACTTCGAGCGCCGACTTGTTCTTGAACTTCGGATGCGGATCGACCGGCATGCCGCGGCCGTTGTCGGTGACCGAGAGGAAGCCGTCGGCGTCCATGTCGACTTCGATCCAGCTCGCATGGCCGGCCAGCGCTTCGTCCATCGAATTGTCGATCACCTCGGCGAACAGGTGATGCAGCGCCTTCTCGTCGGTGCCGCCGATATACATGCCGGGCCGGCGGCGTACCGGCTCGAGCCCCTCCAGCACCTCGATATGCTTGGCGCTGTAGCCGGAGTCGTCCGCCTTGCCGCGCGCGGAGGGCTTCGACGTGCCGCGCGCAGGAGCAGGGCGCGCCGCCTTCGGGCCGCGTGGGGCGGCTTCGAACAAATCGGGCTGTTTGGTCGGTTTCTTCTTGGTTGCAGTCTTGGCCATAGGCGCTTTCAGGTGAGGTTCGTCAGATAGGACGGCGGCGAATCGCTTGCCAGGACTATGCCATGGCGGGCGGCGCCAGGGCTGCCCCGGGGCTTTGCGGAGCTTTAGCGGGCCATTCGGGGCTGCGATATGGCGGCCGTTGCGCCCTGTGGAACTTTCCGCTCCACGCTCCCGTTATGCCCCTGACTACCGGCAGGGCTGACCCCCAGAGCGCGCGGAGAGCGGAATGCAAAAGCTTGAGACTGCGCGCCCACGCGGCGAGCGGCCACCCTTGAGCGTCGAAGACCCGACGCCGGTGGTAGCGGTCTCGCACCTCTGGCGCGCGGGAGCGCAAGGGGCGACCATTGGTATATTCGTCTTGTTGTTTATCGCCGCGCTCGATCTGGCGCGGCCGCTGCTGCTGCCTCTCGCGTCCGCCTTCGTGGTCACCATGATGCTCGGCCCGCTGTCGGCGCGCGCCGATCGCCTCGGCGTGCCGCCCCTGGTGTCGGCCATCGTCCTCTGGCTGCTGGTGATCGGGGCCACCTATGGCTTGATCATGCTGCTGGCGGTGCCGGTGGTGAACTGGATCGGCAAGGCGCCGGACATCGGCCGCTCCATCCAGGAGAAGCTTGCATTGTTCGAAAGGCCACTGAAGGCACTGGCCGATCTGCGCACGGCGTTGCTGCCCGGCGATGCCAACAAGCAGGGTGCCGGTTTCGATATCGCCACGCTGCTGTCGCCGGTCGTGGCAATCGTGACGCCGGCGATCGGCCAGACATTCATTTTCTTCGGCACGCTGTTCTTCATGCTGCTTGGCCGCAACCGCATGCGGCGGCTGATGGTGGCGTTCTTCGACGATCGCGAGGCGCGCCTGCGCACCATCAAGATCATGAACGACATCGAACATAATCTGACCGGCTACCTGAGCACGGTGGCGGTGATCAATTTGTCCGTCGGCGTCGCCGCCGGCGTGATCGCCTGGGGCTGCGGGCTGCCCGATCCGGTGGCCTGGGCGGTGCTTGGTTTCCTGCTCAATTTCATCCCCTATATCGGCGCGCTGATCATGGAGCTTGCGATGTTCCTGGTGGGGTTGGTGACGTTCCCGACCCTGACGCAAGCTTTGATCGGGCCCTTGCTCTACCTTGCAGTCGGCATCCTGGAAGGGCACTTCCTCACGCCCGGTATCCTCGGCCGCAAGCTGACGCTCAATCCGCTCACCGTATTCATCTCGCTGGTGTTCTGGTCCTGGCTTTGGGGACCGGTCGGCACGTTCCTGGCGGTGCCGCTTTTGATCATCGGTCTGGTGGCCGTGAATCATCTTTTCCCGAGCGACGATCCGGTGCTGCCCGACGTGCCGCTGGCGCCCACCAAGCGGGCACGCTAAACAATTGCGCTCGGGGCGACGATCCAGATGGACCTACACGATATCTCCACGACAGTGGTCGACTTCGTGCGCACGCATGAGACGTGGGCGCTGCCGGTCGTCTTCGCGCTCGCCTTCGGGGAATCGCTCGCCTTCATCTCGCTGCTGATCCCGGCTTGGGGCGCGCTGGTGGCCATCGGCGCGCTGCTCGGACATAGCGGCATCAGCTTCTGGCCGATCTGTCTCGCCGCGGCGCTCGGCGCGGCGATGGGCGACTGGCTGTCCTACTGGATCGGCCTCAAGCTCGAATATTCCGTGCAGCACATCTGGCCGCTGTCGCGAAATCCCGGCCTGATCCCGCGCGGCGAGGCTTTCGTGAAAAAGTGGGGCGTGGCGGCGATCTTCATCGGCCGCTTCTTCGGACCGTTGCGCGCCTCGGTGCCGCTGGTTGCCGGCATCTTCGCGATGCCGTACTGGCGCTTCCAGATTGCAAATTTCACCTCGGCCGTGGTGTGGGCCGCCGTGCTTCTGACGCTCGGCGACGTCATATCGGTCGTGGTGAACTACTTCTGGAAATAACGATCCACCGTACAATATAAAATTCCGCCGGGACGAGACCGCCCGGCGGAATTCGTCGCGACAAACGCGACTTACTTCAGGGCCTCGACGCCCGCCAGCGAGACGACGTCGTCCTGCGAGCCGGTGCCGCCGGACACGCCGATGGCGCCGACGATCTTGCCGCCGACGACCAGCGGATTGCCGCCGCGCGACATGATCACGTCGTCGAGCGTCGGCAGGTAGGCGAAGAACGCTCCGCGGCCGGACAGCCGTTCGAATACCAGCGTCGCACGGCGATAGCGCGCGGCCGTGCGCGCCTTGTGCTGCGAGATGGTCACCGAGGCGTACTGGCAGTTATCCTGCTTCTCGAAATAGACGAGGTCGCCGGACGGGCTGACGACGGCGACGCACAGGGTATTCCAGTTGCGCTTCTTGGCTTCCGCGATCGCGCCGGCGGCCGCCTTTTTCGCGGCCTCGATGTTGATCGTCTCACCATAAGGCGGCGGGTTCGACGCCTCCGGGATCGTTTCGTTCGGGTTGGCCGGATCGGCCGGCGGCACCTGGGCAAACGCGCCCGAACTCATCAGCAGCGCGACGCCAAGGGCGCCCGCGAGTGTAGTCAAACGACGCATTGGTCTTCCTCCCTTAAGGAAATAGCCGGTTGATGCCGGCATTGAGTAAATTGTGCACCGCACGCTCCCCGCGGGTGCCGTGTCGACGGAACAACCTTATCGAACCACGGGCGCTTCGCCTATCCGGGTGGCCCACATTGCGGGCGATTCAAAAATTGGAATACCCCTAGGCAAACGGGGTTAGAGCCGACAAAATTATGGGCAAGCGATCCACGAATGTCGCCCGCGAACAACAAACGATCAGGGGGAAACACATGATCAACGTCACCCGTCGCACGCTTCTGTCCACGGCTGCCGCCGCCGCGGCCGCCAGCACGCTGCCCGCAGGCGCGCCCGTACTTGCCGCCGCGCCGCCCGCCAATAAGCAGACCGCCGGCTGGTATCGCTACAAGGTCGGCGCGATCGAAGTGACCGTCGCCACCGACGGCATCGCCCGCTTCAAGATGGCGGAGGATCACGTCACCAACATCAAGAGAGATGTGGTGAACGCCGCGCTCGCCGAGGTCTTCATGGAAAAGGACATGATGACCACGCCGTACAATCCGATTTGCCTGAACAGCGGCGGCAAGATCGCGGTCATCGACACCGGCACCGGCGAGGCCAACTACAAGCGCACCAACGGGGTCGGCGGTCAATTCGTCACCAATCTTGCCGCCGCCGGCATCGAGCGCACCGCGGTCGATACGGTCATCATCTCGCACTATCACGGCGATCATATCAACGGCCTGCTGATGGCCGACAACTCGCTTACCTATCCGAACGCCGAAATCGTGGTGCCGGCCAAGGAGCACGGTTACTGGATGGACGACGGTGAGATGAGCCGCGCCAGTGCCGGCCGCATCGCCGACAACTTCAAGAATGTGCGGCGCGTGTTCAATCCCGAAACGCTCAAGCGCGTGCGCACCTATGAATGGGGCAAAGAGGTGATCCCCGGCGTCACCGCGCAGGGAACGCCCGGCCACACCATCGGCCACACGTCCTACGTGGTCGGCTCCGGCTCCGATGCCGTTTACGTGCAGTCAGACGTCACGCACGTGCCGTTCCTGTTCGTGCGTCATCCCGACTGGCACGCCTTCTACGACCAGGATGCCAATATGGCCGAAGCCACGCGCCGCAAGGTCTACGACATGCTGGCCGCCGACCGCATGCGCGTGCAGGGCTTCCACTATCCGTTCCCGTCGCTCGCGCATGTCGAGAAAATGGGCAGCGGCTATCGTGAGATTCCCGTGCCGTGGAATCCGACCATCTGATGCAAGAACAAGATAAGGGGGAGAGACATCATGATTGACGTATCTCGTCGTCATCTGCTCGCGGGCGCTGCCGCGGCGGCGCTGGTGCCTGCCGTGCCGATGCGGCCGGCGCGCGCTGCCGTGCCGCCGGCCGGCAAGCAGGTGCCTGGCATCTACCGCCAGAAGCTCGGCGACTTCGAACTCACGCAACTGACCGACGGTGCGGCCCGCCGTCCGGTGTCGAACGGCTATGTCGTCAACATCAGCAAGGAAGAAGCGGTCGCCGAGACCGAGAAGCTCCACTATCCGAAGGACCAGGTCGTCGTCCCGTTCAATCCGCTGCTGATCAACACCGGTTCGAAACTGGTGCTGATCGACACCGGCGTCGGGGCCGGCATGTACGAGAAGTCCAAAGGCGCGGTCGGCCAACTGCAGACCAACCTGGCGGCGGCCGGCATCGATCGCAATGCGATCGACATCGTCATCCTGTCGCATTTCCACGGCGACCACATCAACGGCATTCGCCTTGGGGACGGGAGCCTGGCGTTCCCCAACGCCGAGCTCAAAGTGCCCGGTGTGGAATGGGACTTCTGGATGAGCGATGCCAATGCCGACAAGGTCAGCGGCTACAACAAGGGCGCCTGGGGCGTGCCGCGCGGCGTCTTCAAGGACCTCGCCGGAAAGGTGACCAAATACGAGGCGGGCAAGGAAGTCGCGCCCGGCATCACCGCGATCCACACACCGGGCCATACGCCGGGACACATGTCGTTTGCCGTTCAGTCGGGTTCGGCGCGCGCCTTGGTGCAGTCGGACGTGACCAACATCCCGCAGTTCTTCATGCAGCATCCGGATTGGCACGTCGAATACGACGTCGATCCGGCCATGGCCGTGCAGACCCGCCGCAAATTCTACGACATGGCGGTGACGGAAAAGACCATGGTGATCGGCTTCCACTTCTCATTCCCGGCCGCCGGCTATGTCGAGAAGGACGGAACCGGCTATCGGCTGGTGCCGATCGTCTGGAATCCGGGGATTTGACGCTCATCCATCGTTTCGGCAAGGCCGCCCCTCACCGGGCGGCCTTCGCTTTTTAGAGTCAACGCGTTAGCATTGCGCCATGCCGGAGACCGATTTCGAACGCGCATTGGAGGCTCGCACGCAGGCCATGCTCGACGCCTGCACGCGCTGCGGCAAATGCGTCGAAGTGTGCCCGATGACCGATCCCGCCGGGGTGAACGCCGCGCCCAAGGCGGTGATCGCGGGCGTGATCGATATCCTGCGCGGCGGAGTAGGGGGCCCATCGGCGAAAGCCTGGGCCACCAGCTGCGCGCTCACCGGCGACTGCATCGAAGCCTGTCCGGAAGGCATCAACCCGCGCTTCCTGCTGTCGATGACGCGCGTGCGGCTGGCGCAAGGTTCGACGGAACTGCGGGAACGGCGCAAGAAGGGTATCGAGAATTTCCGCACCGTCGCCGACGGCGTCAAAGTGATGTCGCGCATGCAGTTGAGCGATCCGGAGCTCGCGCGTCTCGGCCAGCAGGTGAACGAGCGGCTGAGTAACGGCTCGACCGCAAAGCCAGGCGAGCGGCCGGACTTCGTGTTCTACACCGGCTGCAACGTGCTCAAGACGCCGCACATCGCGCTGCTCGCGCTCGACATCATGGATGCGCTCGGCGTCACCTATCGTGTGATGGGCGGGCCGGATCATTGTTGCGGCGTCGTGCAATTGCGCACCGGCGACACGGAAGTCTCCGGCCGCGCCGCCACCTCGTCGCTCGACAAGCTTTCCGAAGGCAAGACCGGGGTCATTTCCTGGTGTCCGAGTTGCCACGTGCAGTTCACCGAGACGACGATCCCGACGATCGAGAAAATGCGCGGCGCGCGCCCGTTCGAAATGACGCCGTTCCTGCTGTTTCTTGAGCCGCGGCTCGAAGCGCTACGGCCGTTGCTGATCAATCCGGTGCCGATGAAGATCGCGCTGCACCGGCATCGCGGGGTCAAGGGCGTCACCGAGGTTGGTATCGAGCTGCTGCGCATGGTGCCGGGCGTCGAACTCGTCGATCTCGACCAGCCCTCGGTTGGACTGGTTGGCAACGCGCTCAATGCCGTTGCGGACTACAAGCGCGGGCTCCACCTCGCCGAGCTGCAGGCGGCGGAGGCGGCCGGCGTCGATGCGCTGGCGGTGATCTATCACGTCGATTACCGCGAATTCTGCGCGCATGAGCGCGACTGGCCGTTCCGCGTCATCAACATTCTGGAGATCGCCGGCGCCAGCATGGGCCTCCAACATGCCGAGCACTTCAAGCGGCTGAAGATCATGCAGGACGCCGACGCCATCGTCGCCGACTGCAAGGACATGATCGCCGCGCACGGCATCGATCCGGCGTTTGCCCGTACGGTGGTGCAGAAGGTGATGCTGGCCGAGCAACCGCTGCCGCTGCGCGGCGGTTGATTCCCGCGTTTGCGCTGCATGCTTTCCGCATCGTGAACGCTGCGTGCGCGGAATACCGTTGATGCCCTCGCGCGCGGTACGCCGTGCCGGTCATACGGCGATGCGCGGTTTGGTCGCGCGCACCTGTTGACGTCCCTCAATGCAAAAATCGGTGGATGCGGAAGGGTCGAATCCCCTCCGAGGATTCCGCCATGCAAAATTTGATTCTGCCCAAACCGCTTCCCAGCGCGGTCGTTGTGGCCATCATACTCATCATCTGGTTCGTCATCCCGGTGCCGGCCGGCGTATCGCCCAATGCCTGGCATCTGTTCGCGCTGTTCACCGGCACGATCGCCGGCATCATCGGCAAGGCGATGCCGCTCGGCTCGCTGTCGGTGATCGCCATCGCGCTGGTCGCCTTCACCGGCGTCACCAACCCGACCAAGCCGGCAGCGGCGGTGGTCGACTCGCTGAGCGGCTTTGCCAATCCGCTGATCTGGCTGATCGTGGTCGCCGTGATGGTGGCGCTGGCCGTCACCAAGACCGGTCTTGGCCGCCGCATCGGCTACCACTTCATCAAGCTGCTCGGGCAGCGCACGCTCGGCGTCGCTTACGGCCTGGTGCTGTCGGAACTGGTGATCGCGCCGGTGACGCCCAGCAACACGGCGCGCGGCGGGGCGGTGATCCATCCGATCATGCGTTCGATCGCCGACAGCTTCGGCTCGAGCCCGGAGCTGGGCACTTCAAAAAAAATCGGCCGCTACCTCGCGCTCGTGAACTACAACATGAACCCGATCACGTCGGCCATGTTCATCACCGCGACCGCGCCCAACCCGCTGTGCGTATCGCTGATTGCGCAGGCGACGAACTCGTCCATCAGCATCACATGGAGCCAATGGGCGCTTGCGGCGCTGCTGCCGTGTCTGGTGATGCTGCTGGTGATGCCGCTGGTGCTCTATGTGCTCTATCCTCCCGAGATCAAGCGTACGCCCGGCGCCCGCGACCTGGCGGAACGCGAACTCGCCAAGCTTGGCCCAATCAAACTGCCGGAGATCATCACCGCCATCGTGCTGGTGCTGATGCTCGCGGTATGGGCCGGCGTGCCGGCCTGGCTGATCGGCCCGGCCTACGGTCTCGATCCGACCACGACCGCGCTGGTCGGGCTCGCGCTGCTGCTCATCACCGGCGTGCTGGAGTGGGAGGACATCCTCAAGGCCAAGAGTGCCTGGGATACGCTCACCTGGTTTGCCGCGCTGGTGATGATGGCGGCCTTCCTCGGCAATCTCGGCTTCACCAAATGGTTCTCGGTGACCATCCAGGGCGGCATCACGCATATGGGGCTGGACTGGAAGACGGCCACCGCCATCCTGGTGCTGGTCTATTTCTACGCGCATTACTTCTTCGCCAGCACCACCGCGCACGTGACGGCGATGTTCGCGGCGTTTTTCGCTGCCGGCATCGCGCTTGGCACGCCGCCCATGCTGCTCGGGCTGCTGCTGGCGTACTCGTCCTCGCTCAATATGTCGCTCACCCACTACGCCACCGGCACGGCGCCGATCATCTTTGGCTCCGGCTACACCACGCTGAACGAATGGTGGATCGCGGGCTTCGTGATGAGCATCGTCAACATCCTGCTGCTGGTGACAGTCGGCTGGGTGTGGTGGTCTCTGCTCGGCTACGTCTGACGGCAGGGCACAAGGGCGCGGCCGGGGCGGCCTGCTCCCGGCCGTTTCCGTTTCTTGACCGGCGCGCCCGCGCGCCCTATACGCCCGCGCATGACGACGCCTGTTGCAGCCGCAAAACTCCGCCGCCGCCGTGCCACCCCGGCACGGGTCTGGCGCTAGTCGTCATTTCTGTGCCGCCGGATAAGGCCCGCGGCACGTAGTTTTCCTTAAATTCGCGCTGTTGGCCTTGCTCCGGCGGTCGTTTAAGACTTCGGATCGAGGAAGCGACTCATGGCCCAAAAAGCGAAAATCGGCATTCTCGGCGCCTCCGGCTACACCGGCTCGGAACTGGTGCGCATGCTGCTGCGCCATCCGCGGGTGGAGATCGCGCTGCTCACCGCCGACCGCAGCGCCGGCAAGGCCATGCGCGACGTGTTCCCGCAGTTCTCGCCGTTCGAACTGCCCAAGCTCGTCGCCATCGACGGCGTCGACTGGGTCGGCGCCGGACTCGATCTGATCTTCTGCGCGCTGCCGCACGCCACCACGCAGAAGGTGGTGAGTGCGATCTTTGCCGCGACGCCGAATGCCAAGGTGGTCGATCTGTCGGCCGACTTCCGGCTGCACGACACGGCCGCTTACGCCAAATGGTACGGCCACGAGCATCTGTCGCCGGAGTTGCAGAAGCAGGCGGTGTACGGGCTGGTCGAGGTACACCGGCGCGATATCAGGAAGGCGCACCTCGTCGCCAATCCCGGCTGCTACACGAGCTGCGCGCAGTTGCCGCTGGTACCGCTGATCGAAGCGAAGGCGATCGATCTCGACGAGATCGTCGTCGACGCCAAGTCCGGCATGACCGGCGCCGGACGCGCCGCCAAGGAGGCGATGCTGTTCTCCGAAGTGTCGGAGGGCTTCAACGCTTATGGCGTCGGGCATCACCGGCACATGGCGGAGCTCGATCAGGAATTCTCGCTCGCCGCCGGACGCGAGGTGGTCGTCACCTTCACGCCGCATCTGGTGCCGATGAACCGGGGCATCCTGTCGACCATCTACGTGCGCGGGCGGCGGCAGCGGACGCCGGAAGACCTTCATGCGATACTTTTAAAGTATTACGAGAAGGAGCCCTTCGTGCATGTGCTGCCGTTCGGCGAAACGCCGCACACAAGGCACGTGCGCGGCTCCAACATGACCTTCATCGGCGTCGCCAAGGACCGCGTGCCGGGCCGCGCCATCGTGATCTCCGCGCTCGACAACCTGGTGAAGGGCGCGTCGGGGCAGGCGATCCAGAACATGAACCTGATGCTGGGCTATCCGGAGACGCTGGGCATCGATCAGGTGGCCTTGTTCCCCTGAGCCGTGCCGCGGGCTCGGTATGCTCCCTCTCCCCTGGGGGGAGAGGGTTGGGGTGAGGGGGCAAGTGACTCTCGATACGCTGTAACCCCTCACCCGGATTGCTTCGCAATCCAACCTCTCCCTATGGGAGAGGTAAAAGACGAGAGGACGCAATGTTCGAGGTCAGCAACCAGCCGCCGCCGCTCGAGCCCTATAATTTGTTCGACAGCGATGTCGCGCTGCGCGAAGCGGTGACGCGCGAACGTGCCGGCTGGGCGGACGCCGAGCTGCGCGCGCTCGGCGGCACGCTTGGTAAGCCGGAGACCGTGCAACTCGGCTTCGACGCCAACAAATTTACACCGCAGCTCAAGACGCTCGACCGCTACGGCCATCGTCTCGATGAGGTCGACTTCCATCCGGCCTGGCACGACCTGCTCGGCATCGCGGTGACGGCGGGCCTGCATTCCAGCCCCTGGGCGAAGCCGCAGGCCGGTGCGCATGTCGCGCGCGCGGCCGGCTTCTACCTGCTCAATCAGATCGAGAGCGGGGTCTGTTGTCCGCTGGCCATGACCTACGGTTCGGTGCCCACACTGCGCCAAGCGCCGGATGTCGCCGCGCAGTGGCTGCCGCGCGTGTTCGCACGCAATTACGACCGCAGCTTCCGTCGTGGCAAGACTTCCGCCGCCCTTCTCGGCATGGGCATGACGGAGAACCAGGGCGGCTCGGATCTGCGCACCAACACGACGCGCGCAGAACCCGCGGGCGATGGCAGCTATCGGCTGACCGGCCACAAATGGTTCCTGTCGGCGCCGATGTGCGACGGCTTTATGGTGCTGGCGCTGGCGCCGAAGGCCCTGAGCTGTTTCTTCATGCCGCGCTGGACGCCGGACGGCGAGCGCAACGCCATGCGAATCTTGCGGCTGAAGGACAAGCTCGGCAACCGCTCCAACGCCTCGAGCGAAGTCGAATTCGATGGCGCCTTCGCGCATCTGGTCGGCGAGGAAGGCCGCGGCATTCCGATCATCATCGAGATGGCGACATACACGCGGCTCGACTGCTGCGTCGGCTCCTCGGCATTGATGCGGCAGGCGGTGACGCAGGCGCTGCATCACGCGCGCCACCGCACCGCGTTCCAGCGCAAGCTCATCGATCAGCCGCTGATGCGCAACGTGCTGGCCGATCTCGCGCTCGAGGCTGAAGCGGCCACCGTGCTGTCGCTGCGGCTGGCACGCGCCTATGACGAGAGTGACGAGACCGCGGCCGTGCTGCGCCGCGTGGTGACGCCGGCGGCGAAATTCTGGATCTGCAAGCGTGCGCCGCCGTTAGCGGCGGAAGCGATGGAGGTGCTCGGCGGCAGCGGCTATGTCGAAGAATGCGTGATGCCGCGGCTTTATCGCGAGGGACCGGTGAACTCGATCTGGGAAGGGGCCGGCAACATCATGTGCCTCGACGTGCTGCGTGCGCTGGAGCGCATGCCGGCCGCCGCGGAGCTGCTGTTGCACGAAATTGCGGAGAGCGG
>Ga0134124_10000539_pt1 | contig 31819 bp, 24 predicted proteins | sample KB304_FD_96880 | JGI IMG/M metagenome (GOLD analysis project Ga0134124, IMG submission 96880) | Terrestrial soil microbial communities without Nitrogen fertilizer from Kellogg Biological Station, Michigan, USA - KB3-0-4 | ecosystem: Environmental > Terrestrial > Soil > Unclassified ... | reverse complement strand
TGACGTTCGTGGTGATCGGCGGCGGGCCGACCGGCGTCGAATTGGCGGGCGCCATCGCCGAGCTCGCGACCTTCGTTTTGGCGCGTGACTTTCGAGCCATCAAGCCGGACGCCACGCGCGTGGTGTTGGTGGAGGGTGGGCCGCGGGTGCTCGCCGCGTTCGATCCCGAGCTCTCCGAGCGCGCCACCCGGAGCCTGCACGAAATGGGCGTAGAAGTGCTGCCCAACGCCCGCGTCACCGCAATCGACGAGCGAGGCGTGGCGATCGGTTCGACCCGCATCGATGCCTCGACCGTGCTCTGGGCGGCGGGTGTGCGCGCCTCTCCATTGTGCGAGCGGCTGGGCTTGCCGGTGGACCGCTCGGGCCGAGTGCAGGTCGAGCCGGATTGTTCCTTGCCTGGTCACCCGGAGGTGTTCGTGATCGGTGACGCGGCGAGCCTCACTCCTGCGGGGGCCACTCAGCCGCTACCGGGCGTCAGCCCGGTTGCGATGCAACAAGGCCGCTTCGTGGCCCGGGCGATCGAGTCGACGATCGACAAGCAACCACGGGGCACGTTCCGCTACGTCGACAAGGGCTCGATGGCGACGATCGGTCGTCGTCGCGCCGTCGCCGCGGTCGGCTCGCTCAAGTTGAGCGGCTTCATCGCTTGGCTCGCTTGGCTCACCGTGCACATCTTCTACCTGATCGACTTTCGCAGCAAAGTCGTGGTGCTGTTCGACTGGGCGTGGTCGTACTTCACCTACCAACGCGGTTCCCGGTTGATCACCGGGCATCGTCTGGAAGCGGGCGCTCCCGAGCGCGGTCTGCCGCTTCCGGAAGTCGCCGCGCTGCCGGCGCCGGCCCAAAGCGCACCGGCGGCCCTGCCGGTCTCAAGCAGCGATGGCTTGCAGCCGAATGGCCAAGGCTTGAAAGCGCTCGCAAATCTCGGTGGGGTAGGGCCCCAGTGAGGCGGCAACGGCGACGAACATGGCCGCCCGCGGCGCTTCCTGCGCCACGAAGTACTCGGCCATCTCGGTGACGGTGCGAACCGTGTGCGGAAGGAAGCCGGGGCGCTTGAGCGTTCCGGCCAGCTCGTTCAATAGCTCCATCGTGGGACCGGTGGCGAGCAGGAGCACGCGCAGGCGTTCCAAGATCTCGTACGTCTTCAAGCGGTCCGCGACCCAGATCGCCGATTCGTCGGCGTTGGGCAAGAGCTGCGGCAGAAACGGCAGCGGCAATTCAGCGGCATGTTCGTCCGGGACAGCGACCGCAAATAGCACCCCCTGATCGAGGGTGCGCAGCACCGTGTAACCGGCACGCGCCAGCAGTACGCGCAGCGTGGATGCGCTGAAGTTGGTCAGATGGGCGTTCTGGAAGAAGTTCTCCTCGAGTAACCCGTACGGTTGATACACGTTCGGCACTTCGATCACCATGCGCCCGCCCGGCTTCAGCCAGCTGCGCATGCGGATCAAGGCGGAGAGCGGGTCGTGCAAGTGCTCGAGCACGTGAAAGCTTTGAATTTGGTCGAAACGCACGTCACCCGGGTCATACGCTTCGATCGTGCCGGCAAAGCAAGAAATGCCCGCTTCTTGGGCCTTTTGCGCTTCTGACAATCCGGGCTCGATGCCGAACGGCTCGATGCCGACGGCCTCGCGCATCAAGGCCAAGGTGCGACCGTGGCGACAACCGATCTCGAGCACACGGTCACCCGGTTTGGTTTCGCCCAGCGCGCGAGCGTTGCCCGCTTGCGACACATGCCAAGAGTCCTTGGCGGCCTCGAACTGAGCGTCGCCCGGGACCGCCAAGCCGCCGCCGGGGGCGCCGTAGGCGATGTCGCTGTAGTGGTCGCGGTACTGAGTCGCGTAGTACTCGGCCATCGCTTGCTGCGTCGGTCGCGGCGATTGGTACACCAGCGCGCAGTGATCGCAGGCAATGTTGCGCACGCTCATGTCGAAGCGTCCGCGCGTCCCGACCTCGATGCCGGTCGAGCTCATGCCGCACACGGGACACAGAGGAACTTCGGTCGCCTGGGGGAGGATGTGGGTCACGCCCGCATCGAGCAAGGTTCAGGCCAGCGGTGCACGCCGCACGGCTCGGGTCATCGTCCTCGAAGGTCGCGAATTTGCTCGGTTTGGTCGCCGCTCGCCGACTCGAGGCGCGTCATCGCAATGACGTGCGTCAGGGCTTTGACGCCGCTTTGAAACCGTTCCCGAGCGGCGCCGTACTCGATCCATGCGACACATCAAAACGGCTGCCGTGCTGCTCTTGGCTCTCTCCGGTTGTCACGAGAGCGCGACCAGCGATCAGGGCGTGAGCCGTGCTGCCGCGGCGCCGTCCAACGCGGCACTCACTGCGGCGCACGTGGGCACGAATCCCGGACAAGTCGGGCGGGGGACTCCGCTCTCCGCCGCTGCCGGTCACGAGTTGGCGGCCTTCGCGGCGGGCTGCTTTTGGGGCGTCGAGGATGCCTTCCGGCACGTGCCGGGCGTCACGGCGACCGCGGTGGGCTACACCGGCGGGCATACCCCGAACCCGACCTACGAACGCGTCTGCGAGCATGACACGGGTCACGCCGAGACGGTGCTGGTCGAGTTCGACCCCAAGCGCGTCAGCTACGGCAGGCTGCTCGACATCTTCTTCGAGATCCACGACCCGACGACGCTCAACCGCCAAGGCCCGGACTATGGCGACCAGTACCGCAGCGCGATTTTCACGCAGTCCCCCGCGCAAGAACAAGCCGCTCAGGCGGCGCTGGCGCGCGCGCAAAAGAAGCAATCAGGCAAGATCGTCACGGCGGTCGGTCCATTGCAGGCCTTTTACCGCGCCGAGGACTATCACCAGCAATATGCCGAGCGCACGGGCTCACACGGCTGCCCGATCCGGCAATTTTCAGCCGAAGGCTCTGCGTCGCTCTGATTCGCACGCGCGCGCTTTCACGGCGCACGCGCGCGCTTTCACGGCGCTCGCGTCATGCGTCCGGAAGCCGCGTCACCGCGCCTTCGGGTAGACGAGCACCCAGGCGATCCAGCGCGGCCGCTTCACCACGCACGTCCACGAACACGCCGGCTTCCTCGTAGCGCGTGCCGAGCACGTTCATGGTGGCGTGCATTTCGGCGAGCAAGCGCTGCTCGCTGAAGGGCACCAGCACCTCGGCATGCACGTAGCTCGATTCGAAGAAGGCGATGATCTTCTGCCGCAGATCGGCCACATCCGCGGGGCGCTTGGCCGAGAGAAACCAAGCCTCGGGCTGATCGCGGCGCAGCTCGAGCAACGCTTCGTCCGACAAGCAGTCCACCTTGTTCATCACCAGCCGACTCGGCACTGCGTCCGCGCCGATTTCAGCCAGGACATCACGCGTCACGGCGAGCTGCGCTTGCCAACTCGGATCGGATGCGTCGACGACGTGCAAGAGCAACGAGGCTTCACTGGCTTCGTCCAAAGTCGACTTGAAGCTCGCCACCAAATCATGCGGAAGCTTTTTGATGAAACCTACGGTATCACTGACTAAAATGCGCGGTTCGACCTCGGGAGCGAGCGCGCGCACGGTCGTGTCGAGCGTCGCGAACAGCTTGTTTTCCACGTACACGTCGCTCCCCGTCAGCGCGCGCATCAGCGAGGACTTGCCGGCGTTCGTGTAGCCGACGAGCGCGACGCGGCGCGCTTCACGGCGTTGCGCGCGCCGCACGCTGTACTCTTTTTGCAGCGCTTCGAGCTGCTCTTTCAATTCCGCGATGCGATCGCGAATCTTGCGCCGATCGAGCTCGAGCCCCGCTTCACCCGAGCCGCGACCGGCCTGGCGCTCTTTGCCGCGCGGTGACTCGCGCACCCGCGGTGACTCATAGCGCAGGCGTGCAATTTCGACCTGCATGCGCGCCTCGCGGCTATGCGCGTGGCGATGAAAAATCTCGATGATGACGCCGGTGCGATCCAAGACGGAGATCCCCGTGGCGCGCTCCAAGTTGCGCAGCTGGCTCGGGCTGATCTCGTGGTCGACCGCGATCAGCTGCAGGTCGTCGGTATCGGCGGGCGTGAGGCGCGCGGTTTCACCGTCGAGATCGTCGTCCCCCGGCTCGTCGTCGTCGTCGTCGGCCGTCGTCTCGCCGGCCTCGATGGCCTCACGGCGCCGGCGTGCTTTGTCCTTCACTCGATCGACTTCGACGCCGGCATGACCGGAGCCACCGGTGAGGGCGGCCAGCTCGAGCAATTTGCCCTCGCCCAAGACGGCCGTTGGAGCGAGCGTGGTGCGCGTCTGCGTGAGCCGAGCGACCACGCGGTAGCCCAGGGTTTTCACCAAGCGCTCGAGTTCGTCGAGGCTCGCCGCGAACTCGGGTTCGGAGACGCCGGGCAGGCGCACCCCGACGAGCAACGCTTTGGGAAGCGAGGCGATTGAGACGGAAGAGTGGGAAGAGGGGGCCGAGCGATCCGCAGATGTCATTGAGGCGCCGAAAGCATGGCACAAAACTCAACTCGGCTATTTCCATCCTGGGTGACTTGGGGCACACTGAAAAGGTGAGTGATTTGCGAGATCCCGACCGTGACCCCGATCACCTGCTCGCCCCCGAGCGGCTGATCGAGCTGGAAAACGCCGCAGAACCAGCGCGAAAGCGGCTCAGTGAGCTGCCGGCGCCGGCGCTCGAGCTGGTCCAGGCCTGGCTCGAGGCGGAACTCGCGGTCGCGCGCGAACGCGCCCTCGAAGTGGCTGATTTCGAGTTCGCCGAGTGCGTGTGCGAAATGGAGCAGCGGCTGCGCTTTCCGGGCAGCTTCATGCGTGACGCTCAGGCAAGTTTGCGAATTCAAGCCGTGCTTGGCGCCCGCGCGCAGTTCCGCGTGATCCAGGGCGGCCGCTAGCCGCCACCAGCACGAAAGGTGGCCGTTCAGGCGGCTGAACTCGCCGAGCCCTCGCAGGGCTCGACGTATTCGTACGCAATCGGGCACTCGATGATGGCGACGTAGGGACGCGTCAGCGCGTTCAGCGTGACCACGGCTGCGCCCTCGGGGTGCCCGTTGAAATCCGTCCACAACGCGCCGATTGCCACGCCGCTGTGCGAGGCGAAACCCGCGGCTCGGGACAGCAGCTCGTAGCTCCAGGTGCCGTCCGGATCGGCGAAAAAATCAGCCGGTACTTGGTCGAGCGAGAGCGCGTAGTAGCTCACGCGCATGCCGCCGGAGGTCACGAAGTGATCCAGCGCTTGGAAGGGGTGTGCAGGGGTGCTTTCGACGCTTTTCAAGACGGGACGGGTGTTCGAATCCATGGCGATTCCTTTCCCTTCGGGCTCTAGCAGGATACTGAACATAAGAACAGTATGTCATGTAAGTCTATGGATTCATGCCAAAATCGCCTTTGACGCCAAGCCGTGTCCGGCGCGGCGGGAAGCCTTGGGTTTTCGACTACCCTTCCGAGCATGAGCGAAAGCAAACCGCGATCCGACGCGCTGTCCTTTTTTGGCGCGACGGGTGACCTCGCCTACAAGAAGATCTTTCCGGCGCTGCAGTGCATGGCCAAGCGCGGCGTTTTGAACTTTCCGATCGTCGGTGTCGCCAAGTCGAACGCCACGCTCGAGCAGTTGATCGCGCGCGCCAAAGCCAGCTGTACGGAGTACGGCGGACTCGATCCGAACGCGTTCGATATCCTCGCCAAGCAATTGCGTTACGTCGATGGCGACTACAACGACCCCAATACGTTCGTGCAGCTGAAGGCGGCGCTCGGGGGCGCGCAGTTGCCCACGCACTATTTGGCGATCCCGCCGTCGATGTTCGGCACCGTGGTGCAGCAGCTTCAGCACGCGGGCTGCACGGCGCCTGCACGAGTGGTTTTAGAGAAGCCGTTCGGTCGTGATCTGGCCTCTGCCAAGGCACTGAACGCCACGTTGCACGAGGTCTTCCCGGAGGATTCGATCTTTCGCATCGACCACTTCCTCGGTAAGGAAGCGGTGCAAAATATCCTGTATTTCCGGTTCGCGAACGCGTTCTTGGATCCCATCTGGAACCGCCGCTACGTTGAGAACGTGCAGATCACCATGGCCGAGGATTTCGGCGTCAAAGGTCGCGGCAAGTTCTACGAAGAAACGGGCGTGATTCGCGACGTGATCCAAAATCATCTGCTGCAAATCGTCAGCTACCTGGCGATGGAAGCGCCCTCGAGCACCATCCCGGAGGCGGTACGCGACGAGCAAGCCAAGGTCTTGCGCACGATCCGCCCGATCAGCCCCGAGAACATGGTGCGCGGCCAATTCCGCGGCTACCGCGACGAACCGGGCGTCAACAGCGATTCGTACATGGCAACTTACGCGGCGTTGCGCATGTACGTGGATTCCTGGCGTTGGGAAGGCGTGCCGTTCTACGTGCGCGCCGGAAAGTCACTGGCCAAGACCGTGACCGAGGTGACCGTCGAGTTCAACAACCCGCCGCAAGTGGTGTTTAAAGAGCCCGCGCCGTCCATGGGCAACTACGTGCGCTTCCGCCTGAATCCCGAGGTGGCGATTGCGCTCGGGGCGCGCGCCAAGCGTCCGGGCGAGGGCATGCGTGGCCGGCCGCTCGAGCTCTCGCTCGTCGAAGCGCACGAACAGGGGGCCGACGGTCGTCTCGGTCCGTACGAGCGGTTGCTCGGTGACGCGATGGCCGGCGACGCGACGCTGTTCGCGCGCCAAGACGTGGTCGAGGCGGCCTGGGCGATCGTCGATCCGGTGATCCACGGTCCGACCACGATGTTCGAGTACGAGCCGGGCAGTTGGGGGCCCCCGCAGGCCGATCGCTTGGTCGCCGACGTCGGCGGTTGGAACACCCCGCAATAGGCTGACTTGGTGGGCAAATCCCTCGGTTTTGCGCGTACCTTGGCGATCTCTTTCTCGCTCTTCGCGTGCAAGGAAGAAACGCCCGCGAGCTATCCGCAGAACGTGGTGACGTATCCGAACGCGCTGCCTACCGCGACCACGCCCGCCGCATCCCCGGCGCCCGCACCGCCTCCGGTCCCTGGCGCGGCGGCGGTGGGTTTGCCGTGTGCGAGCGAGCAAGATCTGCAGTGTGCGTTCGCGCACTGCATCGGCGGGCGCTGCGGTGGCTGCCGCAGCAGTGCCGAGTGCAAGCCCGGTTCGCAGTGCCTAGCGAGCTGGCTCGGCTACGCCTGCTTCCCCGGCTTGGCACAGACGACTCCCGCGCCGACCCCGGCGCCCGTGCCGGTGCCAACGCCGGTGCCCGTCACGCAGCCAACGAGCGCGGATCCCTTCGAGACGGCACGCGCGCGTTGCGTGCAGCGCACGAACGAGTATCGAGCGCGCGTCGGCGTGGCCCTCGTTTCGCGCCGCTCCGAGCGCGAAGCCTGCGCTGACGGTGCGGCGCGGAACGACGGCTCCCAAGGCAGCGCGCATGGCGCGTTCGGCCGCTGCCAAGAGGGCGCACAAAACGAGTGTCCAGGATGGCCCGGCTCCGTCGAGCAAGTGGTCGACAAGTGTTTGGCGCAAATGTTCGCCGAGGGGCCGGGACCCTTTGCCGGCCACGGGCACTACCTGAACATGACCGCGACGGGCTATACCGGCGTCGCGTGCGGCTTTGCGACCGCGGCGGACGGAAAGCTCTGGATCGTGCAGAACTTCTACCGCTGAGCGCTGTGCGTTGCCTCAGCCTTTGAGCGCCAGCCAGAAGACGAGGGCAGACAGCGCGATCCGATAGTAACCAAAGGGCTCCAGGCCGCGCCGCTGTAGGTAGCGGATGAACACCGCGATCACGCCCCAAGCGACGAAGAACGAGACCACCATGCCGACCCACAGCTGCGCGCCACCCACGGAAGACGCGAGCTCATGGCGCGCTTTCAGGCCTTCGTAGACCGTCGCAGCGCCGAGCGTCGGGAGCGCGAGCAAGAACGAAAACTCTGCGGAGGTCGCCGTAGACAGACCCGTCGCCTGACCCGCGACGATCGTGCACATCGAGCGCGAGGAGCCGGGCCAGAGCGAAAAACACTGGCCGAGCCCGATGATCAGCGCGCGGCCAGGAGTGACGTGCTCGAGTCCGACCAAGCCCTGTACCTGGCGCTTGGCGCGCACGCGCTCGACCACGATCATCAACACGCCGCCGGCGAACAGCGCGAAGGCGACCGGCAAGGGGCCAAACAAGTGTGCCTTGATCGTCTTGTGGAGCAAGAAGCCGATCGCAGCGGCTGGCGCGAACGCGACCAGCAAAGACGTAGCCAGTCGCACGGATGCCACATCGCGGCGCATGAGCCCCGCGACGCGCGCTCCGAGCAAGCGGTGATAGTGGACGACCACCGCCAAGATCGCGCCGAGCTGAATCACGATGTCGAACGCTTTCGCGCCCTCGCTCGTTTCGCCCAAGAACTGGCTGACCAAGATCAGGTGGCCGGTCGACGAGACCGGCAGGTACTCGGTCAGGCCTTCGACGATGCCCAGCAGAATCGCAACCAATAAGCTCAAAATTCGCCTCGCTCGCTTGCTCGCTTGACCGGGTCCCGCGTGTAACCTGATTTCCGCGCGCAGGCCACAACCGTCCCGACTAGGAACAAGCCGACAAGAACCCACCCTGCAGGTATTGGTGGTGTGCGCCAGAAATTGCGAAGGAAGCGCGAAAAGCGCGCTACGAGACCTTGCCTCTGTCGCGGTCGGTAGTATCTTCGTCGGTCCTTGAAAGAACTTCTCGATACGTTGAAGAAGCAAGCACTCCCCGCTACCTGGGCTCAGGGAGTGAAGCTGGCCCGCGAGGATTCGATCTCGCTGGAAAAAGAGAGTGAAGGTCGGCTCGACCTGCGCGTTCGCGTTCCAGCGCGGGCGTCTTACCTGACCGTCTCGCTGTTCACCCGCGACCTGGAGTGGACGTGCGACTGCCCCGGCCCCGCTGACCCGTGCGTGCACGTGATTGCGGCGTGCATCGCGGCTCAAAAGGTCGCGCAGGCCGGTCAACGCCTGCCCGACGCCAAGAAATCCGGCGCCCAGCTGGCGTATGCGTTTCGTCGCTTGCCGATGTCGGGCCTCACGCTGGACCGCTTCATCGTGGTTGGCGAGCAGCGTACGAAGCTCGACGGCACGCTAGCCTCCGTGCAGGGGAAATTCCCGCTTTCGCCCGGTCCGGGTGATTTGGTGGTCGACCGCATCCTGACGGCGGCTTCGCGCGGCGTGTTGCGGCCCGGCGTCTGGCAGAGCTTGCTCGAGGCGCTCAACGGGGCGACGGTCGAGTTCAACGGCAAACCGATCTCAGTGTCGGCCGAGCCGCTCTTGCCGGTCGGGCGCGTCTACGACGAGGGTGAAGACATCGTGCTCGCCGTCGAGAAGAACCCCGAGCTGACGGCGGTGGAAGAGCTCGGCCTCGGTCGTGTGCAGAACACGCTGCGTCCGCTGGGCTTGACCGATCTCACCGGCCTGAAATTGGAGCGCTTGCCGCTCCGTCGTCGCTTCCCCCAGAGTGAAGTGGGCGAGATGGCCACCAAGGTGATGCCGGAGATCGAGTCCAAGATCAAAGTCGTGATCCAATCGGCGCGCATGCCGCGCCGTGGGAAAGTGCGCATGGCTCCGCGCATCTTCTTCGATCTGAGCCACGCCGATCACACGCTCAGCGTCGTGCCCATGATCGTGTACGGCGATCCGATTTGCGTGCGCGTCGAGGCTGGGCGTCTGGTGCACGTTCAGGGTGACGTGCCGGAACGAGACGAGGTTGCCGAGCGACGTTTGATCGGTCGTCTGCGTGACGAGCTGTTTTTGGTGCCCGGTCGGCGCGTCGGCTTCGACGGCCAAGAAGCCAACAAATTCGCCGCCAAGTTGCGCGAGTTCCAGGGCCGCTCGGGCGGTGATTCGGGTGCGACTTTGGTGCGCACCGCTCCGGTCGAAGCCAAAATCCGCATCAACGGCGATACGCTGAACATCGAGTTCGAGGTGCCGGCTGACGACGACGCACCCAAGGGCAGCGAGCCGCGGCGCGGCAAAGCCAGCGCGGAAGCCGTGCTGCGCGCTTGGCAAGACGGTCTGTCGCTGGTGCCGCTGGAGGGCGGTGGCTGGGCGCCGTTGCCCGGTGATTGGCTCGAGAAATTCGGTGATCGCGTGGCGGACCTGCTCGCCGCTCGCGACGCTGAAGGGCGCGTCTCTCGCGTGTCCATTCCTGCGCTTTCCGCGCTGTGTGACGACCTCGATCAGCCGCGTCCGCCGTCGTTCGACAAGCTCGCGCCGCTGATCCACGGCTTCGAAAGCCTGCCCGAGGTCGCGCTACCGAAGGACCTGACCGCGACCCTCCGCTCCTATCAAAAGGTCGGGGTCGATTGGCTCTGCTTCTTGCGAGACGCAGGGCTCGGCGCAGTGCTGGCCGACGACATGGGTCTCGGCAAGACGTTGCAAACCCTGTGTGCCGTCAGCGGACGCACCTTGATCGTTTGCCCGAAGAGCGTGCTCCACAATTGGGAGGCGGAAGCTCGTCGCTTTCGTCCGGGACTCAAGATCGCGATCTATCAGGGCCCGCGGCGCGAGCTCGACAAGAACGCCGACCTGACCATCACCACCTACGCCATCTTGCGCCTCGACGCCGAGCGGCTCGCGGCGGAAACCTGGGACACCGTCGTGCTCGACGAAGCCCAGGCGATCAAGAACCCCGACAGCCAGGTGTCGCGCGCGGCTTACTCGCTGAAGGCCAATTTCCCGGTCGCGCTCAGCGGTACTCCGCTGGAAAATCGCCTGGAAGAGCTGTGGAGCATGTTCCACTTCTCGCATCGCGGTTTGCTCTCGGGGCGCTCGCAGTTCCGTGATCGCTACAGCTTGCCGATCGAGCAAGGGAACAAGAAGAAGCTCGCCGAGCTACGGGAAAAGACCAAGCCCTTCATTCTCCGTCGCTTGAAGCGAGAGGTGGCGCCCGAGTTGCCGCCGCGCACGGACATGGTGCTCGAGATCGAGCTCGAGGCGAGCGAGCGTGATTTGTACAACGCCGTGCGCGCGGCGACTCAACGTGACCTGCTGGAGAAGCTGCAAAAGGGCGGCAACGTGCTGCAAGCGCTCGAAGCGCTGCTTCGCCTGCGCCAAGCGGCGTGTCATCCGTCGCTCGTTCCTGGGCAGCAAGCGGAGACCTCGAGCAAGATCGAAGCGCTGCTCGAGAGCCTGGAGCAGGTGCAGGCAGAAGGACACAAGGCGTTGGTCTTCTCGCAGTGGACCGGCCTGTTGGATTTGGTGGAGCCACACCTCGACCGCGCGGGCATGCGCTTCGTGCGCCTGGACGGCAGAACCCGCGACCGCGCAGCCGTGGTGAACGAATTTCAGTCCGAGGATGGCCCGCCAGTGCTGCTCACTTCACTCAAAGCGGGCGGAACTGGCCTCAACCTGACGGCTGCCGATCACGTGTTTTTGCTCGATCCGTGGTGGAACCCCGCCGCGGAAGATCAAGCCGCGGATCGCGCGCACCGCATCGGTCAGAACCGCCCGGTCCTCGTTTATCGCCTGATCGCGAAGGATACTGTCGAAGAGGGCATTCTGGCGCTGCAGGCCAAAAAGCGTGCATTGGCCGACGCAGCGCTCGAAGGCGCGGGCGACGCGGCCGGAATCACGCGCGATGACTTGCTCGCGCTGCTCGCTTAAAGCTCGAAGCTAGCCTACAGTCGCCGGCGGTGGTGGGTCGAAGGCGTCATGCTCGATTCGCTGGTTCGCTACTCGCTGAATAATCGCATCGCGGCATTTTTGTTCGCGCTGACCCTCGGGATCGCAGGCTTTTTGGCCTTTCGCGATCTCACGGTCGAAGCATTTCCCGATCCGACCGACACCCAGGTGCAGGTCATCACGTTGCTGCCGGGGCAGCCAACGGAGGAAGTGGAGCGACGGCTTTCCATCCCGCTCGAGCGTGCGCTGAACGGGACCCCCGGACTGTTTCGCCTGCGTAGCATCTCGCTGTTCGGTCTGTCCTTCGTCACGCTCACCTTCGAGGACGGGGTGGAGTTGCTGCAGGCGCGCCAGCGCGTACTCGAACGCCTGCGCGAAGCGGAGTTGCCCGAGGGCGTACAGCCCGACTTGGGTCCCATGGCCACGCCGATCGGCGAAGTGTACCGCTACACGCTGGAAGGGCCGGGCGCCGATCCAATGGAGCTTCGCACGCTGCAGGATTGGATCGTGCGGCCGGGGATTTTACGTGCTCCCGGCGTGGCGGACGTGGTGTCGTATGGCGGCCTAGTGCGCGAAGTCCACGTCGAGCCCGACCCCTCGCGCATGGCCTCGTTGGGGGTAGGGCTGAACGACGTGTTTCAGGCGTTGAGCAAAGCCAGTAGCAACGCCAGCGGCGGCTATGTCGAGCGTGGCTCGGAGATGTTCGTGATTCGCAGCCTGGGAATCTTCAGCGATCTGCGAGACATCGAAAGGACGCGCGTGGCAACGCACAACGGCGTCCCGGTGCGCATCGGCGACGTCGCCCATGTGAATGAAGGCTACGCGCCGCGGCAAGGCGTGGTGACGCGCGGCGAGAACGAAGAAGCGGTCGAGGGCATCGTGCTGATGCGGCGCGGCGAAAACCCGTCGGTAGTGCTCGAGGGGCTGCGCACGCGGATGGCAGAAATCGAGCGGGTTTTGCCCAACAAGGTGAAAATCGTCCCGTTTTACGATCGCACCGAACTCGTTCATACCACCCTGCACACGGTCTTTCATAACCTGCTCGAGGGCGCGCTGCTCGTGCTACTCGTGTTGTTCGCGTTCACGCTTTCGTGGCGCGCTTCGCTGATCGTGGCGACCGCGATCCCGCTTTCGCTGGCCGCGTCATTTGCCTACTTACGGGCGCGGGGGATGAGCGCGAACTTGCTGTCGATGGGCGCGATTGACTTCGGCATCATCGTGGACGGCGCGGTGATCTTGGTCGAGCACCTGTTTCACGAAGTGCCCAAGCGGCGTTCGGATTCGCCCGAGTCGTTGGTGGAGAACATCGCGCAGGCGATGCACGAGGTGGCGCGCCCCACCTTGTATTCGCTCTTGATCATCATTGCCGCCTACATCCCGATCTTTTCGATGCAGCGCGTGGAGGGGCGAATCTTTGCGCCCATGGCCAACACGGTCGTGAGCGCGCTGGTCGGTGCGTTGATGGTGAGCTTCACGCTGATCCCGGCGCTGGCCTTCTTCGGCCTGCGCGGGGCAGGGCTCGAACGCGAGTCCCCGCTCACTCGCTGGGCGCGCCAGGCCTACGTTCCGGCGCTGGATTTCGTGCTGAGTCGCCCGCTGCCCGTGTTCATCGTGGCCCTGGGAATGTTGCTCTCGGCAGGGTTGCTCGTGCCGCGGTTGGGATCGGAGTTCTTGCCCGAGCTAAACGAGGGGGCGCTGTACGTGACCTTCACTTTGCCCGGCAATATGTCACTGACCGAGGCGCAGAAGCTCACGCCGAAGCTGAAAAAGCTGATCTTGCGCACCCCGGAGGCGAAGGCCGTGCTGACGCAACTGGGCCGCCCCGAAGACGGCACGGATCCCTCGTTGCCGAACAACTTGGAGGCATTCGTGAAGCTCGCGCCACCCGAAGAGTGGCGCAAGACCAAGCCGGGGCTGAACGACCTGATCGCGGAGATGGCGTACAACCTCAGCCAAGTGCCAGGGTTGGAGGCCAATTTCTCACAACCCATCCGCGACAACGTGGCCGAAAATATTTCCGGCCAGTTTGGTCAGATCGCGCTGAAGATCTATGGCGAAGATCTGGGCGAACTTCAGCGCGCAGCAGAACATGCCAAGGACGTGTTGGCCGGAGTACCCGGCGTCGCAGATCTGGGTATCGTCAAGGCGTCGGAGAGTCCGCAGATTGCCGTGAGACTCGACCGGGAGGCGCTCGGCCGCTTCGATCTCGATCTCGACGACGTGCAGGACTACATCGAGACCGCGATGGCCGGGCACGTCGCCAGCGAGCTGTGGGACGGCGAAAAGCGCGTCGACGTGACCGTACGCCTGCCGCGAGCGACACGCGAAGATTTGGAAGCGATTCGCAACATCCGCTTGCCGTTGAAGACCGGCTTGGTCGTGCCGTTGTCCGCCGTTGCAGACGTCACGGTCGGTACCGGGCGCGCGGCGATCACGCGCGAGAATGGTCGACGTTACATCGGCGTCCGCATGAACGCGCGCGCACGCGATATGGGTTCCTTCGTCCTCGAAGCGCGCCAGCGGGTGGCGACGCAGGTGATCATGCCCCCCGGCTACGAGATGACGTGGGGCGGTGAATTCGAAAACCAGCAGCGCGCGATCAAGCGCCTCGGCGTGGTGATTCCCCTGGCGCTCGTACTCACGTTCTTCTTGTTGTTTTCGGCGTTCAGGAGCATCGAGGATGCGCTCTTGATCTTGCTTCATACGCCGCTCGCCTTGGTCGGCGGTGTTGCCGCATTGGGGGTCGCGGGGATGACGCTGTCCGTCTCGGCTGCGGTGGGGTTCATCGCGCTACTCGGTCAAGCCGTGTTGAATGGCGTGCTCGTCGTGTCGGCCGTACGCGCGCGCCTGTCGCTTGGAGAAAGCGCCTATCAAGCCGTGACTGGCGGCACGATCGAACGACTACGCGCCGTGCTCATGACCGCGCTTTTGGCCAGCCTAGGCCTGGTGCCGGCGGCCATTTCGCATGCAATTGGTAGCGAGACCCAGCGCCCGATTGCGGTGGTAGTCGTAGGCGGGACGATCTCGGCCGCCATTTTGACTCTGCTCGTGCTGCCGGTGAGTCTGTACTGGTTGTTACGGGCGAAGGCCGCTTTCGCCGAACGCGGAGCCAGACCGGCATCGAGCAACGCGGGCTGAACGGCTCGACTTGCCGCGGCCCTAGCCTGCGGGCTTGCCGGCATAGTAAGAGTGTCCACAGAACCATGCCTTCTCATCGGCACTCGAGTGCAGCGCGGATCGCAGGACCGCTGCTCGCTGCCTTCTCGTCATTCAATACACTGGGTTGCGAGCAACGTGAGGCGCCGAGCGAGATCCGATTGGAGGTCCCGAACGTGATCGCGTCGAAGGACGTGGTGGCCGTTTCGGTGCAAGCCATCAGCGCCCAAGGCGTGCGCAAGATCGTGACCGACGGCGCGGACTACGCGCTCGATCCGGCCGATCTAGGCTCGGTCAGCAAAGTGGGGATGCTGAAATGCCAGCGCTCGGGCGACGGCAAGGTGACGGTGTCGATCGCCAGCGTGAGCCGCTCGATCGCGGTGCGCTGTCGAATCGTCGAGCGCATCGAGGCTCCCAATGTGGGTCGTTATGAGCTCACTGCTGGGCCGTTCCAGCCGAAGGTGAGGGCCTTGGACAAATCCGGCGCGGAGCTCAGCGATGTGGATGTGACATTTTTCTCCAAGAACTCCGGCGTGGCATTTCCCAAGGACGGTCAGCTGGTGCCCAAATCGGTCGGAACCGCCAATTTGGTCGCGCACGCCGGTGGCGCGTCGGCTGAGTTCAAGGTGGACGTGGTGCGCAAGGTCGTGGTCGAGGCCTTGCCCATCGAGCAGAACAAGAAGCTGTATTTTTCGCTCGAACCGGCCAAATACGAGCTCAAAATCAGGCTGCCGAGCCCGCACCGGGTGAGCGCCGAGTGGCGCGGTGCGCCGTTCTGCAACGCGAGCTCGGAGGGGCTCGAGCACGTTTGGGTCTGCGGCCTGCGTGCAAAGGCAGGCGGCGTCGCCTTCGACAATCCGGCATACTTGAAGGATGGGTCCAAGACGCCGTCGGTGGAGGGCGTCGAGCTGTACGAGGTTCCGTGAATGACGCGAGGTAATCATGGCTGAGTCACTGATCGCCGCCACGCTCGGGGCTCAGCTGATCGAAACCTTCGACAATCCAGAATATCGCCCGCCGCCATTGCCCGGTGTCGCGCTCGAACTGCTGAGCCTGTCCAATCGCAGCGATGCGACGATCGATCGCGTCGTGCGCCTACTGGAGCAGGACGAAATGCTCGCGGGCGGCGTGATGCGCTTGATCGGCTCGCCATTGTACGCGGGCCGAAGCCGCATTCGCTCGTTGAAGGAGGCCGTGGTGCGACTGGGCGTGCGCACGGTTCGCGACCTGGTGTTCGAAACTGCGCTTCACCAAGGTGTTTTCAGTCTTGCCGAGTATGGCGAAACCATCGAGCAAATCCGGCGCCACAGCACCGTCACCGCGTACATCGCGCGCATCGTGTGCAAGCACGCCAAAATCGACGAGGAGCATGCATTCCTGTGCGGCCTGCTGCACGACATCGGCTTCGCCGGCCTCTTGTTCGCGGTCTCCAACATCGAAGCCGAAGCCAGCCCGCCCCTGATTCAACTGTGGGCCGAGATCGACGCCTTGCACGAACAAGGCTCGCGCCTGATCACCAAACTCTGGAACTTGCCGGTCGAGCTGCAAGAGCTGGTCGGTCATCATCATCACCTGCACACCGGTGAAACCTCGCGAGTGACGGCTGCGATTCACATTGCCGACCGCCTGAGCGAGCGCTTCGGCGCCAGCGTGGTCGGCCCGGTGGACGAGCACGGCGCGCTGATGGCGGGCGACGCGGTCGACGACTTCGACCTGGAAGTCAGCCGCGCGGAGCTCAAGTTGAGTGAACAGGCCATGGAACGCATCATCGAAGATGCCGAAGTGACCGTGCCTGATATTCTGTGGCTGTGAAGTCTTCGTCGTTTCGCTGGCTGCGGCGCCCGCTGGTCACGGTTCTGTCGCTGCTCGTCGGCTTGGGGCTCGGCTGCTCCCGCAGCGAGCGCGCACGGAAAGCGCACGCCGCGGCCGCGGACAGCGCGGCGGTGTTTGGACCCCGCGCGGATTTGCTACCGAGCGCCGAGCCGAACGCTGCGCTTCCGGTCGTGGATGGTCCCGCATTGCTCGAGAAAATCCGGCAAAGCGGGCACAAGGGCGTCGTCGTCAACATCTGGGCGAGCTGGTGCGATCCGTGTCGTGAAGAGCTACCGATGCTCGCGCGCGTAGCGCCGAAATTCGCCGCCCAAGGCGTGCCGATTTGGCTCGTGTCCGTCGACGATCCGGAAAGCTACGCTGCGGCCAAGGGCGTCCTCGAATCGCTGCACATCGAGCTGCCCGCGCTCGCCGCCGCGCCACCCCTGCAGGCCTTCAAACAAGCGATGACCCCCAAGTGGCCCGGTATGATCCCCGTCTCGTTCCTGTTCGATGGCACCGGCAAACTACGCTATTTCTGGGCGGGCGAAGTGTACGAAAAAGAGCTCACCCCAGTCGTTGAAGGCTTCGTCGCCGGCAAGCCGATCGACGGCGTGAGCGACTTCGGACTCGCACCCGGCGCAACACGAGCGGGCCACGACTAGCGACTGCCGGAACCGAGGCGACCCAAGGTGCTAACGACCGCCCATGCCCGTCGTGCTGATGCCTTGGATGAAGGTTTTTTGCGCGAAGAAGAAGAGCGCGATGATGGGCAGGAGGAGTAGCGCAGAGGCCGCCATCAGGAGGTGCCACTCGCTACCGCCGAATTGCGATTGATACTGTTGGAGGCCGAGCGCCATGGTGAATGTCTGGGGCTCGGTCAAGAAGATCAGCGGCGCGAGAAACTCGTTCCAGGCGGCGAGGAAGGTGAAGAGTGCGACGACCGAGAGCGCAGGCCGCGAGAGAGGCAGGATGACGCGCCAAAAGATGGCGAATTCACTGCAGCCGTCGATACGCGCGGCGTCCGAGAGCTCGCTCGGGATGGTCAGGAAGAACTGGCGCAACAAAAAAATGTTGAACGCACTGCCGAAGAAGCTCGGCACCCACAGCGGCAGCAACGTGCCGATCCAACCCAAGCTGCGAAACACGCCGTACAGCGGCACCATGAGCACGGGGAACGGCACCATCATCGTCGCCAGCGTGACGCTGAACAGCTGGCTACGGCCTTTCCACGGGATGCGCGAGAGACCATAGGCCACGAGTGAGCTCGAACTCAGGGTGCCGAGCACGGACAGCAAGGCCACGAGCAGGGTGTTGCTCAGGTAGGTGAGGAAGGTGATGGTCTTGCTGCGGTCGTCCTGGCGTGTCCAAGGTAACGACGAGCGTCCGAGCAGCTCGCCGAGCGGTCTCGACTTGTCTTTCTCGCGCGCGGTCAGGGCGCGCACGGCTTCCGGATAATTGCCCCAAACCGGCGCTAATTTTCGCGCGACGGCGGTTGGTTCTACGTAAAACACGCGCGGCGCGTGGCCGCTGTATTTCGACAAGAACCACTCTTTGACGATCACGTAGTGCGCGGGGACTGTCTGCTCGAGACGTGCCGGATAGCGCTCTTCGACGAGGCGATCCGCGACGCGATTGCGCTGTAAGACCTGGCCATTGTCGTAGTCGCTGGGCGCGACCAACAGCTGCATGCCTTGCTTGGGCCCCGCGCTGGGCGTGACCAAGAGCTGGCTGCTGCCGACAGGCACGGGGGGAGTGACGGCGACGGTCTCGCTTCCGACCCGAAGATAAAACTGGCGCGGCAACCACTCGGGGGGGACTTTGCCGACTTGCTCGCGCGGCTGGAGCGCCGTGAGCAGCAACCACAACAGCGGCAGGGCGAACAGCGTCGAAAGGACGATCAGCGGGAGGTGAACCAGCGGCGTCGTGCGCGTGAGCGGATTCGGGCTAGCCATGCTCCACGCTCAACGGTCGTACGTGACGAAGCGCTGTGACAGCTTCGTGGCGGCCCAAGTGACGAGTAGAATGATGACGAACAGCACCCAGGCCATGGCCGAGGCGTAGCCCATGCGCAGATCTTGAAAGCCGACGTTGTACAAATTGAGCACGTAAAACAGGGTCGAGCGTTCGGGCGCGCCGGTCGAGCCGGTCATGATGAACGCTTGCGTGAACGCCTGAAAGCCGGAAATGACACTCAATACGACGTTGAAGTAGATGACCGGCGAGATCATCGGCAGCGTGATGTGAATCAAGCGTTGAAAGAAGCCGGCGCCGTCGATGATCGCCGCTTCGTACAATGAAGTGGGCACGTCTTGCAGCCCGGCCAGGTACACGACCATCGCGTTGCCGGCTCCCCAGACCGACATGAGCACGATCGCGGGCTTTGCCCAGACGGGATCCGCGAGCCACGCCGGGCCGTTGATCCCGACCGCGTGGAGAGCGGTGTTGATCAGGCCGCTCTGCCCGTTGTACATCCACATCCACAAGATGCTGCTCGCGACCACCGGCATCAGCGAGGGTAGAAAGAAGATGGTTCGGTACAAGCCGAGCGCCTTCACCTTGGTGTTGAGCAGCAGCGCCAGGCCGAGCGAGACCAGTAGCCCGAGCGAGACGGAGCCGAAGGCGAAGTAGGCGGTGTTGCCCAGGCTCTTCCAGAACAACGGGTCGTTCGCCAAATCGGTGTAGTTGTCGAGGCCGATGAACACCGGCGGGAGCAGCACCGAGTAGTCGCACAGTGAGTAGTAGAGCGCGGCGCCGAGTGGGTAAATCAGAAATACGCTCAGCCCAATCAGCCACGGAAGGCAGAAAAGTAGCCCGTTTCTGCGGTTGATTCGCGAAAGCGAGCTGGCCTGGGTCACGGCGCCTCTCGGCGAGCGAGGAGCTTGCGATCGCGATCGAGCGCGGCTTGCATCTTGGTCTGCACCCTGGCGAGCGCTCGCGAGGGCGGCTCTTTCAAATTTTGAATCAGATCGGTCGCGTTGCCGAGCTCGCGATTGTACTCGTTCCAAATCTCGGTTCGAGGGATCGAGACCGCGTTTTCGCTCATCGAGAGCTCGCGGAACAAGCGGATGTAGGGGTTCGGGTGCGCGCGCCAGAAATCTTCACTCACGCTCATCAACGGAGTGAATTTTTGTTGGGCGAGGCACAGCTTTTCCAGGGCGGCTTGCGTGCTGGCGTACTCGATGAACCGCGCGGCTTCTTCCGGATGTGCGGAGCCCTTCGGGATCATCAAGACGTCCGCGTCGGCGCGCGTCGTGCGAGCGAGCTCGGGGTGATCCGCGGGATAAGGGAAGGGAGCGGCCGACCAGGCCAGACCTGGCGCGTACTTCTCGATGAAGTTGTGGATCCAAGTGCCGTGCATGACCATCGCGACTTTACCGGACAAGAACGCGCTTTGCGGGCTCGAGGAATTGCCGAACCCAGAGCGGAAGCGCTTGATCACGCCGACGCCGAGCTTTTGCGAATACGATGCGACCCACTCGAAGCCTCGGACGTTGGCAGGCGAGGCCGTGCTGACCGTGTCCGTACCTTGGAGCAGTCGGCCGCCGAAAAAGTCGCCCCAGCCGAACATCCACCAGCTGGGTTCGTTCGGAAGAAAGCCCACTTGCACGAGTCGCTTTTGCTCGGCCGGGACTTCGGGCAGGTAACCCGTTTCGATGTGCTTGTGGCCGTCGGCCGAGGTCACTTCCCACTTCGTGAGCTTCTCGGCGAAGGCGTCGAGTTCTTCGATCGTGATCGGTGGTTTTTCGGGGTCGAGCCCCGCCTCTGCGAAAAGGCGTTTGTTGATGACCAGCGCGGTGGACGCGGGCGCGATCGGCACTGCCCAGGTCCTGCCGCGGTATTCGCCGAGTCGCACGTAGTGCTCGATGTAGCGGCTGCGATCGAAGCCGGATTTTGCCAGCATCGGCCCGAGCTCGGTGAGCGCACCGTGGTCTGCATAGGCCGCGACCACGAAGCTGTAGTTCCCCGCCAGATCGGGCGGGTTGCCGCCTGCGATCGCGATCAAAAGCTTCTGTTCGATTTTCGAGACCGTGACTTTTTCGACTTCGATGGGCGCATAGTTTGGGTCGCGCTTGGCGTGCGCGGCTTCTTGCGCGTTGAAGTCGGCGACCACGAGGTCCATCGCTTCACTCTCGAAGCCGTTCCATTTTTCCCAGTAGGTGATATGCCTCAGCGTCGGTTTGTCGCCGTTCCTGGAACAGGCAGAGCTGACGCCGAGTGCGGCGCAGGCGATGATCGCGAGCAGCGCTGTCGCGCCGAGGCGTCGGCCGCAACGGGTGGCGCTGCGGTGGTCGCGGGCACGGAAAAGTCCTTTCATCGCCGATCCGCGTTCTACTCGAATCGCGGCCCATCGGCGTCGGTTTCGCTTTCGGAGCGGCGCCCGCGCCGGCGTCAGCGCGTTCCGGGCAGGGGCGGCGGGCGCTTGGGCGGAGCGGGCAGCGCCGGCGGAGTTGGGCGCTTGGGAGGCCGCTTGGAGCTGGTCTTGCTGGGTTTGATGCTGGGCCGTGGCGCGCTCGGATCAGCGGCTGGAGGCGGCGCCGCCGGATTGGGGCGTGGGATGGAGGGCAAGGGCTTGGCGGCAGGCAGTGCCGCGCCCGTGCTGTCCTGCGCCGTGAGTCGAGCGATGGGTTTTGGCGGAGGGCGATTGCGCACCGAGAGAGACGGGTTCGAACGCCGTTCGAGCGGAAAGTTGATTGCCGGCGGCGGGAATGCGGGGCGCGCCAGGACGAACCCCTGGGCGAACTGCACGCCCTGATCGGCCACCGCTTTGAGCTCTTCCACCGTTTCGATGCACTCGGCGACGACGCGAGCGCCGAGATCCGTGCACAAGGCGACCATGTGCCTGACCATCGCCTGTCGCCGCGAATCTTTGTCGATGCCGCGGATCAACACCCCGTCGAGCTTCACGATTTTCGGGTTGAGGTCGAGGATGCGCGCCAAGTTGGAGTGGCCGGAGCCATAGTCGTCGACGACGAGGTGCACGCCAGCGCGCGTGCACACGTCCTTCAGCACGTTCATGCACAAGTCGTAGTGGGTGAACGCCGCTGATTCCGTAATCTCCAGATACACCTCACGCTCGTGAAAGTTGATCGGATCGTCCGGTCTCACGAGCCAGCGTTGAGAGAGCTCTTCCGGATGCACGTTGACGAACAGCGCGGTGTCTTGACAGCGCTCGAAGGTCTGCTGGCGGATGACGTGCCCCAAATGGCCGCAGGCGCGCTCCTTCTCGGCTGCCAAGAACAAGAGCTGCGGTGAAGGGTATTGAGGCAGCTTGCAGCGCACCAGCGCCTCGTGTGCGAACAGCAGCCCCGTCTCGATCTCGACGATCGGCTGGAACACCATGTGGATGTCGTTGACCGTGATCGAGCGCACGCCCGCCGGTCCGCCCGTTTGATTGGGATCGCCGTTGAACGTCCAGTGCAGGCGATCGTCGGACATTTACAGGGGCCCTGTGCCTGAAACGGCGCCTGGCGCGACATTTTAAGCATCCCGGATCGCGAGCAATAAAGATAAGGATCACGGGTAGTTACCTGCATTCGCTCAGCGCTCGGGAGCAAGCCTTCGCGCAGTGAATGGATCCTGGCTCCTACCCGTCCCAGTGTTGGACACCATATACGGGTGCGAGCCGGAGTCTCGGGGGCTCGGCAAAGCGGCACGAGAAAGCAATGAAATCTCAACTTCTGGTTCTTCCACTCCTTTGCTTCGTTGGGTACTCGGCAAACGCTTTCGCGCAGCAAGCGCCGCCGCCTACAGCGCCGCCCGCGGCTCCTCCGCCCGCTCCGGCGCCGGCGGCAGAGGCGCCCCCGGCGATCCAACTCGTCAAACCTCAAGACCCGCCCGCTACTCCGCCGCCGAAGATCGATTTGAGTACCGAAGCGCCGGCCAAGCCCGTGCAGCGCACCTACCACCTCCATGAAGGCTTCTACCTGCGGACGAGCGTCGGCTTCGGCTATTACTACGGGAGCTTCACCGACAATCATCGTCCGAACTCGGACTACAGTCAGCACGGCGGCAGCATGTCGCTCGATTTGTTGATCGGCGGTTCGCCGAGTCCTGGTCTTTCGATTGGGGGAGGGATCTTGGTCGACCCACTGTTTGGCGCGTCGTACGAGCGCAATGGGCGCGAAATCGGCAGCCACGGTGGGGTCAGTGCCCTGATTGGCCCGTTCATCGACGCCTTTCCGGACTCCACCAAAGGCTGGCATTTGGGCGGCCTGATCGGCTTCGGCGGTCAGAGCTTTCAAAACGTGTCCACGGACAAGCGCGAGCGCGCGGCCGGTTTTGGCGGCGCTGCCTGGTTCGGCTACGACTTTTGGGTCGCGCCCGAATGGTCCGGGGGCCCCCAATTCCGCGTGATGGGCATGAGCGCGAGCAGCTCGAAATCAGGCGAAGACATCTCGTCATTCGCGAGTTCGTTCGATCTGGGCGTGAGCATCGTCTTCAACTAGCCCTCAGCGCGGCGCGTCCAAGATTTCGCGGATGCGCTCGAGCAGCAGGTCCGGCGTGACCGGCTTCTGCAACAGCAGCGTGTTCGAATCGAGCGCGCCGCGCTGTGCGATGGCATCCTCGGAATAACCCGAGAGGTATAAGACCTTGGTTTGCTGTCGGGTGCGTTGGAGCAGGGCGGCGAGTTCGCGCCCGCTCATCGTGGGCATCACCACGTCGGTGACGAGCAGGTGGATCTCTTCGCTGAATTGCTCGCACTGACGGAGCGCCTCGAGCGGCCCGGCGGCATCCAGCACGCGGTAGCCCGCAGCGACCAGTACGGCGCGGATCAGCTTGCGCACTTGCGCTTCGTCTTCGACGAGCAGCACGGTGGCGCTGCCTCGCGCGAGTGGCTGCTTCGGTCCCTGGCTCGAACGCGGCATGGGCGGGGGATCATCGCAACGCGGCAGGTGGATGACGAAGGTTGCGCCTCGTCCGACCTCAGTCTGCAGCGAGATGCGTCCGCCGCTTTGTTCGACGACGCCGAACACCGTCGCCAGCCCCAAGCCGGTGCCCTTGCCGTTGGCTTTGGTCGTGAAAAATGGCTCGAAGGCTCGTTGGCGCGTGGCCTCATCCATGCCCGAGCCGGTGTCCGTGACCGACAAGGTGACCGCGGGGACGGCTTCATCGACGCCCACTTTGACGGGCGCGAGCACGTTGTCGGTGGCGATCGTCAGCACACCGCCGCTTTGCATGGCGTCCCGTGCGTTGAGCGCCAAATTGAGCAGCACCTGCTCGATCTGACCCACATCCACGCGGACCCGACCGAGCGTCGGACAGAGCGCCATTTTGAGCACGATGTCCTCGCCCAGCAGGCGGCGCGTCATCTTCTCCATCCCGGTCACGACCTCGTTCAGATCCACGATGCGCGGTTCGAGCAACTGGCGACGGCTGAAGGCCAGCAGCTGCCGCGTCAAGCGTGCCGCGCGCTCGCCCGCCGCGTGGATCTCTTGCACGTCCTCGCTGGCGGATGTGCCGGTCTCGAGCTCCGAGAGCAGAATCGTGCTGTAGCTCAGGATCACGGACAGGATGTTGTTGAAGTCGTGGGCGATCCCGCCGGCGAGACGACCCAGCGCTTCGAGCCGCTGCGTCTGGCGGATGTGCGCTTCCAGATTCTTCATCTCGCGCATGTCGTGTTGCACGGTGGCGAACGCAAATGGCTCACCTTGCGCGTCGCGCACCAAAAACGAGCTGACCTGCGTGTCGATCAGCTCACCCGTGATCAAGTGACGCAGCTGACCCGGACCCTGGTAGCGACCTTTCGCGCGAATCAAGTCCGCGCGCTTCAGGCCATCAGGGGTGTGGAGTGCCGGCAGTTCGAGCAGGGTGACGTCGGCGTCGGCCGCGAGCCCGACTAGCTTTTTGCCGGCTTGGTTGATGAACAAGACTCGGCCGTCGAGCGAGGCCATGGCGATGAACTCGCCGCTGTGTTGAATCAGCGCCTCGAAGCGCGTGGCTTGCTCTTCGGCCCGCTTTCGCTCGTCGATTTCTCGTTGCCTGGATTCCAACAGTTGCGCGTTGGAGATGGCCAGCGCCGCGTGCTCGCACAGGTTCTTGGCGACCGCCTCGTCGTCGGCATCGAAGGGCTGCGCGTCGGCACCGACACGCAGCACGGCGAGCACCCCGAGCAAACCGCCGCGCATCTCGAGTGGTAGGGCGAGCAAGCTCCGAACCCCGACGTGTTGCATTGCCCGGGCATTCTCCGGCGAGAGCTCCGAGCGCAGCGACTCTGGATCGCAATACGGAATCAGCACGCACTTTCGCTGCTCGATCAGGCGCTGACTGAGGTTCGAGGTCCCAATCGGAATCGGACCGTTCGAGAGCACGCCTTGCGCGCCTTGCATCAACAGCGGATCATCGAAAAAAACGGCGGCCGGGATGATGCGTTGCTGGTCTTCTGACAATAGCGCGACGATGCAACCGTGGCCGACGAGTCTCGCCACGCGCTCGGCAACGGTGCTCAGCAAGCGCTGATAGTCAATCGTCGCCTCCGCGAACGCGCGCATGGTGTCGGACAGGCCGCGCAGCCGTCCGTCGCTGATTGTCGAAGCTGCCGTCATCGCCTCCACGTCCGTTCCCGATACTAGAGGATGCATCGAGCTTTCGCGCGGAAAACGCCACCCCACTGGTACGACTCGATCAGTTGGATTCTCGGGCCCGAAGGCTGCTGGTTTTCGGAGCCCGGGAAAACGAGCTAACTTCGAGTCACAATGACGCTTTTCGACGGAGTCCGCATGTACCGACGAGTGCGCACATGAGCGACGAGGCTGCGTGGTTCATCGACGGCGCGTACCTGTACAAGGTGTGGCAGAGCCTCAAACGCGCCGATCGGCTGGACTATCTGAAGCTTCGCGAATACCTCGAACGCACGTTTGCCACGGGTATCGACGATGCCTACTACTTCAACTCCGACCCGGACGTTGCCAGCGCGAAGCAAAACGCCTTCCACAGCGCGCTCGCGCATCGCCCCCCGGACGGGCCCGGCATTCGCGTAAAACTTTACTGGCTTCAGAAAAGGCCGTTGTCCTGGCCCACCAGTTGGGGCGGGGGCCCGGTGCTTCATCCAGAATCCGGTCGCCACTTCGAACTCATTCAGCAGAAGGCCGTGGACGTCGGTTTGGCGTTTCACCTGATGCGCTCTTTCGAGCATCGCAAGTGGCGCAGGCTTTTTCTCGCCGCTGGCGACAGTGATTTTCACGAAGTCGTGCAACACCTGGTCGAGAACGAAGGCGTTCAGTTGATCCTGATCGGCAGCGAGCAAACGATCAGCGGGGAGTTATTGCCGTATGCCCGAGCCGTCATCAAAGTGCGAGAGATCGCCGACGAGATCGCCCGGACCTAGGAGTAGCGAGGTTCGATGCCGAAGGGGGGCGTTCATAACAATGGGGGCAGGCGTGGCTGCAGTGATGGGCTGTGCCGAAGTGGGGAGTGCGCTGCGTCGTGATTTTCGCGCCGCGCGCCCGTTCCAGCGTGGCCGCCCAACCAATCGATCGAAGTTACGAGGGCAGTGGCCGGTTCGTGTGGGCTCGCTCGTCTTGGTTTTCATGGGATTTGCTCGACTTGGTCTAGGTGCGGTCGCTCTCGTGCTCACGCTCGCTGGCTGTTCAGCAGGCGACAGCGCTAGCGACGGCAGCCGTCACGACTTTCGACCGGTTCGGACAGCGCAACCGACGGAAGAGGGACAGTGGGTGGTGGATCCGAGCGATCCGATGGCGCTCTACGCGCTCGGCAATCGCAGCTTGCGCTCGCGCGACGGCGGTCACACCTGGAGCGACCTGAACTGGCCGAAGGGTGCGCGCGCGCTCCACTTTGCGAGCATGCCCGCGCGCGCGTTGTATCTCGAAGTGCAGACGTCGGAAGGGGCTGCACCGAGCGAGATCTTCAAATCAAGGGACGACGGCAAGCACTGGAGCTTGGTTGGCCATGGTGATCGAGTTTCAGTGATCGACCAGGGCGCCGGTCCCGTGCTGCTAACGTTGGAAAATCATCTCTCGAGAAGCACCGACGATGGCGCCACTTGGAGCGAGGTTCAGACGCCGCCCGGGATCGATCCCCTGTCCCTGGGCAACGGTCCGGAAATGCTCGTTTCCGCAGACGTCAATCCGGTGGTGTACATCGGCGCGCGCGCGGTCGACCTCGATAGCTTTGAAATCATTTCGGCGGTGCTGGTCTCGACTGACGCCGGTGCGACGTTCGTCGTCAACCCGGTCCCCTCTTCGGCTCGTGCATTCACTGCTCCAGACTTGTCCCTGGATTGTCGGGGTCGCCTCTATGTTCTGGCCGACCACACGGTGTTCCGTTCGAGCGACGCGGGGGTTACCTGGCAGCGAGTGCTCGACCTAGATCCAAGTGTTTTCAGCTTTCATATTGCGCCGAGCCCCGCGACTGAATGCGGCGACGCCCTGCACGCGACTGGAGAGCTTCAAACCGGCGCCCCGCAGCTATTCGCGATCGACGCTGCCGGAAACCTCTCCGTGCAAACGTTACCCGACGGCGGTCACACGTTGGACCTGGGTGATGAGCGCCTACTGCTGCTTCCGTTCTTTGGTCCGCCGAGACGTTCGGACGACGCCGGTCGATCATGGTGGACCGCAGGCGTCGCGCTTTCCACCGAACTGTCGTTGAGCGCTGCGCAGCGGGGCCTACTTTTCTCGGCCAACGTGGCCGCCGTCTATCGTTCCGAAAACGGCGGTATCGATTGGCTGCCCGGTGCCCTGCAAGCGAAGGGAAATCCAAGCGACCTTTATCCCGATCCGCACGATGCGAATGTCGTCTACGCCAGAAGCATTTATGGTGACGACAGCCCTTGGAGCTTCATTTCGACGGATCGCGGAGCGTCGTTTCAAGACTGGCCGGTACCTAGTCGTGAGAACGCCGAGATCCCGGAGGCGGTTGTCTCCTCGGCGTCCGGGGTGGTCACGGTCGTCACCCGGAAGGGTGTCTACACCACTGACGATGCAGGAGCGCACTTTTCGAGGCGATTGGTCTTGTCCGCAGAAGAGCAGGTGTCGAAGGCAGCGATCAGCAGCAGCGAGCCCCTGACGATCTACGTTTGTCTCTTCGGCGCGGACCCGCAGGCGCACGAAATTCGCATTTCGAGCGACGGTGGTGCGACTTGGGCGAGTCGTGATCTAGGTACCTACGTCGACGACCTGATCGTGCATCCCGGTGACGGGAGCATTGCGTTCGCGACCAGCGGGCTACCTGAATTTGCCGGGATATTACGGACGAATGATGCCGGACAGACCTGGGAGCGCCTGGCTTTGCCGAGCGCCGAAGCCAGAGTGACGCTGAAGATCGATCCGCTTCCACCCCACGCGTTGTACGCGGTCGGTGAGCACTTGTCTCGCTCCGACGATCAGGGCAGCACGTGGCGGGTTTTGGCCGACATGCCGGCGCGTTTCGGCGACTTCGAGCTCTCCCCACACTCGAGCGGGACTCGATATTTCCTCGATCAAGGCGGCCTACTCTATGACTTCGTCGAGTGAGCCCCGAGGCCGCGAGCCGTCAGTGCACGTAGCTGAAGCCCGCGAGGTACGTCTCGACCCAGCCGTGCTTGGCGGGCAGATAAGCACCGACTGCGTACGCATCCACACCGAAACCGCTGCCGATGGGGACGTGAATCAACGGCAATGGGCGCAGTCCGGCGCGCTGCACCGAGCCGAAGGCGAGCACGGTGCCGCGTTCGCTCGAGTCGAATGGCGCAGACGAAAAGTGACCGCCGATCAGCGCGTTGGCGGAGACGCCTGCACCGAGATTGAACGTGACCGCATCCGGAATGGTTTCGGACAGCCCCAGCGTGAGCTGTGTAGTGAACGTCCCGGGCCAAGCTTGCGTGAACTCGAACGCGCTCAGCTCGGAGAGGCTGAGATTGAAGGTGTGGCGCTCGCTTTGACGGTAGCGCGCGTCGATTCCGGCGCCAAAAAAGCCGGCCACGGAGTAGCGGTCATTGCTGTGCGTGCCGGACAACACGGGCACTCCGCCCCAAGCTAGCCAATTGAAAGCCTGCGGACGCTCCGCGTCGTACACCAATGCGAGGGGCGCGGCCCACCAGAGTTTTCGCGTCAGCCGCGCGGACACGCGGAGCATGACCACGCCGTTGCCGTCGGCCGCGCCCAGGCGCAGTCCCGGATCGATCACCGGAGCGTGGCGGATGCCGGCGGCGAGCGCGCCGAAGAAGCGTTGGTCGGTCCAAGAGATCCCGCTGACTTCGTCGCGCTCGAGGCCTTTGACGCGACCCGCCGCGAGCGTGGAGCGAGTCAGCTCTGCTTCTGCGAGCGCCGTCGAGCTACCAGCGGATAGCGTGACGATGCGCACGTACACGCCGTCCGCAGCACGCCGGCGGACCAGGTAGCTGCCAGCGGGCAGCCCCAGGCGCACCCGGCGCACGCCCGGCGGGGTTTCGACGATCACTAGCCCGTCATTCAAACGCACGATTTCGGTGGGCCCCGTCGCTTGGTCGTAGAGCAGCGTCGTTCGTTGATTGGCAAGCGTAGCGATTGGAAAATCTTGCCGGCCCGTGAGCTTCATCTGAAAGCTCGGATGCTGTGGCTCTTGGCCGAGCATTGCCGTGTCGCGAATCGTCAAGCGACGGGCGTACTCGAAGGCTTCACCCAAGCTCACCCGGCCGTCGCCGCCGCGATCGGCCGCGCCTCGAAGCCCCGCATTCCAATGATGCGTGAAGAACGAGCCCTGGAGCGCTTCGGTTTCGTGCGCGCTCTCCTGACCCGAACTCGATGCGATTAGCACACTGCCTTCCTCCGCGAGCTTCGGCGCGACGTCGATCTCGAAGGGGTCGGCTTTCTTGAGGCCTTTCGAACCGGTCCAACTCCCGCCCCGGCAAGAATCGAGCACGCCGATGCGCAGTTTGGCGCGCGGATCATCGAGGCGTGCTTTGAGCTGGGCGAACGGCAATGGTTCACCGTTCGGGAAGATCGCGTGATCGTCGGCGTGACCCGAATAGTAGAAGAAGAGCAGCGTTTCTTCGCCGATTCGCGCGGCGGACGCGAGCTCGCGATCGAGCGCAGCGAGCAGTTGATCCGGTGAAGGATCGAGCAGCTGTTGAATGTCACGCGCGTTGAAGCCGCCCACGGCGGTCAGCACCTCCACCACGCGGCGCGCGTCCTCATGCGCGTAGCGCAGCGGGACTCGCCCCGGCGGTGCGAGATTCGCGCCCACCACCACGGCGACTCGGCGCACCTCCGTCGCGTTCCCGGCGCGCCCGGTCAGCAGCGCGCAAAGTAGCGCGAGCCAGCAAAGCCATCGTTTCAAGGGGTCAACTGTCCCGCGTCGGTCGAGAGCGCGGCGGTTTTGGGCAGAACGAAGGACAACACTGCGACCCCGGGCTGCACCTTGCCCTGGCGCCATTGCTCCCAGCTCGGAGTCACCGGGCCATCACTGAAGACGACGGAGAGTCGTTCAGCGTCGGGTGAGTCATCGATTTCCCAAGCGTCGGGCAGGGTCATGGTTTGGCCCGGTGTCAGCGCACTTTGGAACAGCCGGGTCGGGTTCTGCGGATCATTCGACGAATACACTTCCACTCGGTGAAAGCTGCCCGCGTCAATCTTGAGCCGCAGGCGATCACCGGCGGCGACGGGGCGCTTCCCGTCCCACAGCTGCGTTTCGGCTCCGCGCCGCACGTAGATCCAGACCGAGCGAAACCCCTTTTCTGCCACGTACACTTGATCGACTCGCGCCACGTCGCGTGGCTGGTGTTGGAGCCACAAGATCGCCGCGCATGCCGCTGCCAGCAATGAAGCCGCGCCGAGCACTCGACTCCAACGAAAGCCTCCCGGTCGGTGATCGAGCGCCACCTGGCGCACCGCGAAACTCGGCAAGGGCGCGGGCACCGTGAGCGATTCGAGATATTCGCGACAGGCCTGGCAGTGCTCGAGATGCGCGGCAACGTCCCCGGTTTGCACACCCAGATGCGCTCTGTCCAGCGCGAGAAACGAGGGATGGTTCATCCCGTCAGCAAACTCATCTGCTTTCATTCGGCGCTCCTTCTGAGTGTGCTCGCCCGCTCGTCGAACCGACTGAGGAGCCGGCGAACCGTGCGCTCGCCAAGGCCCATCACCTCGGCGACTTCCGGGTGCGTGAGGCGGTCGAGGCGATTCAAGATGGCGGCTTCCAGCTCCTTGGCCGGAAAATCATCCATGACGATGCGCAAATCTTGGCGACTCTCGAGCCGTTCCTGGTAACGAAGATCGTCTTCTCCGAGCGCGACGATCTGCAAGTAGATCAAGCTCTCGCGACTGAGCGCGTTGCGCCGAGCTCGATCGATGACCAAATGAGTCGAGGTTTGGTACAGCCACGCGGTCAGACCCTGCGCATCCTGAATCAGGTCTCGCTGCTTCCACAGCCGTAAAAAGACCTCTTGCGCGACGTCCGCAGCATCCGCGTGTCCGCGCAGCATTCGCCGACACTTGGCCAGAACCAAGGGAAAGACGCGGCGATAAGCAGCTTCGAAGGTGGCGCCGTCGAGGGGGGGCATGGGGCGTAGCCGTGATTGAGGACGAACGGCGCGGGATAATCCGGCCAACCCCGGAGAGCCGAGCAGCATTTTTTCGAAGGGCCGATTTCGCGGCCGGAATCCGAGCTGTCAATCGTCTTCGGGGGGCCGGCTGGAAGCACTGCCGGCAGTGGAAACAGCAAGACTGGGGACAACCGCGGACGGGGGCTCGGGTCGAACCGGGCCCCCGCTGCACTATCGGGCGGGCGTCATGCTGACGTGTAGAGGGCCGGTGCGGAGTCTTGCTTTCCGCGCTCGCCTGGCCGCTTGCAGCCTCAAACGAGCACGTGAACGTGCCCGATCTCCCTCTCCCTCTTTCCCCTCTCATCCAACCCGGTTGATCGTGGCGCGCAGCCTTGGGCAGTGACTGGACTCGACACGCTGCTCGCGCCGCACTCGCTGCGAAGGGTCTAGCGAGCCAAGCGCGATTCAGTGACTGCCTCGTGCGCGTCCACTCGAAGCGTGCGTGGAGGCGTGGCGAGTTTCGCCACGCTCGGATGTTTGAGCGAGTGCGAGTGGCCTTTGCGGAGCGAGAAATGAAATTGCGCGAACAGAAGCAATCGATGCGCTGCTCGTCTCGCACTCGTCGGGGTTCCGTTTCCCGCCTTCTTCTCGTCCGGCCAAGAGCGCGCTCCGAAGCCAAATTTGGCTACAAAACGCCCATCGATCGCGCGTGCGTGCGCGTGCGCGATCCGTCGCCGAGTCGAACGACAAGGTTCCTTAGTATCGCGCAGGTGTTGAAATCCGACATGGTCTGTTCCGCTCGTGTGCTGCACGAGAAACATCGCAGCGAGTGACCGGTCGGCCG
>Ga0134124_10000538_pt1 | contig 31907 bp, 25 predicted proteins | sample KB304_FD_96880 | JGI IMG/M metagenome (GOLD analysis project Ga0134124, IMG submission 96880) | Terrestrial soil microbial communities without Nitrogen fertilizer from Kellogg Biological Station, Michigan, USA - KB3-0-4 | ecosystem: Environmental > Terrestrial > Soil > Unclassified ... | reverse complement strand
TTCCTCCTCAAGGAGCGCGACATCCTCGGCGTCGGGGTGGAGACCGTGGGAACGGACGCCGGCCAGGCCGGCACCTTCGATCCGCCGTTTCCGAATCACACCTTCATGCACGGCGCCGGCCGGTTCGGCCTCGCGAGCCTGCGCAACCTCGACCAGATCCCCGCGACCGGAGCGGTCGTCATCGCCGCGCCGCTCAAGATCGTCAACGGCAGCGGCAGCCCGCTGCGGGTGCTGGCGCTGGTGGAGGAGCTTGTCGGAGCAACTTCTCACGCGTGACCCGGCCGGAGTGGTGCCAGGTGAACATACCGGCGCAGTTGATGACCACCGCACAGCCGGCGAAAGCCTGTTCGAGGCTGGCCGGGTCGTTCCTGGACGACAAATTGACCGGTGTAGCCGGTGACTCTATCGCGGCGCATCCGCGGTAACGAACGGGGCGGTGGTGGCGCCTGATCGAGCATGACAGCCTCCAGATCTGCGGCCTTTGCCAGGCTCGCCCTTGTCATCCTCCTGCTTCTCCTCGCCGGCTGCGCCACCTCCGGCTTGGTGACCAGCCGAGATGAGGCGACGCGGCAGGGAGGGCAGGCGGAGACCAAAAAGCCGGCCCGCATGGCCGGCGCGGAGAAACCAATCCTTTAATCGTGGAGGGATTGAACCGTGAATTGGATCGCATTGAGCCGTCTCCTTGTCTCTTTTTCCATCATTCTGCTGTTGGCCTGCGCGTCGTCTGCCGCTGCCGAGAAAAGGCTACAACCGATCGAGCTCCTCGAGCTCGCCAACCGCCCGTTGGTGCCCGCGGCCGCAGGCTTGCCGGCAGGGCAGGCGGAGACCTCGTCCGTGGTCCTTCCGGGAGGCCCGGGTTGCCCGGATGGATGTGTGCTGATCGGATATGGGAATGGGTTTTCCGCTTCCCTCATGCGCGGCGAATTATCCTGCCTCGGCCAAGCCGGTTGCCTCCAGCAGGTTCCTCTCGCGGCGGATGCGCCGGGCGGCAAGGTGACCGGGGTCGGCCAGATCATTCGAACGGACGGAACCAAGCTGCCGTCTCTCGGCGGGAAGCTCGTCAACGGAGTCTGCTCCGGCGGCACGGCTTCGACGCAGGACAAGTATTTGTCGGGTGGCGGGACGGACAATGTCCTGGCGCGGGCCTTCGATGGCTCGCTGCTTTACATCCGCGCCGGGGCCATGTTCTTTCCCGACCCGCAAGCGGGCTGCGTGCTCGATCTCCGCGTCGGCGACCTGGGGTGGCTGCCGAGCCCTCCGGCGCCGCCGAACTCTCCGGAGCCGTCGGGCTCCTTCCGCCAAGTCAACATCGTCTATCGTTCGGTCGACGGCGGCAAGAACTGGACGAGCAGCGAGTCCCAGGTCCTGACAGGGATCGCCCCCGGCGAGCCCCAGACCCACAGCAGTCTCGACCGCTTTGATCTGTTCGCGAATCCCTTCGATCAGATCCTCTATGCCTCCGGCGGCTCCGGAACCGGCAAGCGCGGCGTCAACACCTCGCTGCTGTTTGCGAGCCTCGACAACGGGCAGAGCTGGAGCAAGCGCGGCTCGCCGTTCGACAATGCCTACGGCCCCTACGTCCCTCTGGCTCTGGCTGCGACCAAAAACCGGCTGTTCGCCGCCGTCTGCGCCGACACCGAATATCCTCCGAAGAACCCACACCCGGTTCTGGGATGGTCGAGTGACCGCGGCAGGACGTGGTCGACCTCGGAGGGGGGACCGCTCTCGGATCTCCGGTGCGATACGTTGACCTCGACCGCGAACCTGGCCGGAAGCGGCTTCACCCCGCAGCCCACCATCGCGATTGCGCCGGTCCACGGCACCACGAAATCCGACCTCGTCCGGCTTGCGTTCACAACCCTCCGCGGCTCGACGGCCAATCTCCCCGACAGCCTGGTTGGAGCCGCAGATCACCAGGAGCTTGTCGTCGTCAATGTCACGGTCACGCCGGAGAATGAGACGTCGGTGTCGCCCGTCACCACGATCAAGGTGCCGAAGTTTGGATCGGTCGTGCGCGCGGGCTTCATCCGCGCCGATCCTGCCCTGCTTCCTGACCGGAACGGTGTCGACACCGCACTGCTCTGGTGGCTCGAATCGGACAATCCGGGCTTCACGAGCCCGGCCCGGATGCGGGCCAGGTTTCTCGTCTCCCATGGAGCGAACGACTGGACGGAGCCGCAGGCGCTCGCCGTAAAGAAGCACGGCCTCCCCCCGCAGCAAGCGATCGTTCCGGTCGAATGGAGCAATGCAGGGGCCTGGGCCGGCGACTATGACAATGGGAGCTTCTTCTTCCGCAATGGCCGGCTCCACTTCCTGACCCAGTGGATGCAGGACGACCCGGCGGCCGGTGCGTCGCGCATCCACTACAACATCGTTTCGGTGGCGCCGAAGCCCGCCCCGCTGCTGCAGCTCTCCGACCTGGGGCTGATCCTCCTGTCCCGGGAGAAGTCCGCGACTCATCCCGGTCCGAATCCCTGTCTCACCTGCCCGCCGATGGACCTGACGTTTTTCGCCAGCAGCCCCGGACCGGTCGAGGTCGAGCTCGCCGCGAACGGGCGCGTGCTCGAACGATTCCGGGTTACGGCGGAGGCCGGGAGCAACGTCGTCCGGGTCGGCAGCCCTCAGGCTGCACCGCCGGAGGGGACGAGAAGGCTCAGCTTGACGGCCGCGGTCCAGCCCGTCGGGCAGCGCATCCGGCTGACCCGCTCCATAGAGGCAATGGCCAGGCAGGAGATCCGGATCCGCCAAGGAACGGGAGTACGGCCGTCTGAGCCTGTCGGCCGCACGCGCGGCAGGTCCGGCGGCTAGCCTGGAAGCCCTGCTGGAGCACGAGCTGAGGCGCTGTACTATCTTCGCCATGATCCCCAATCCTCTGTCACGACTCGTGCGCGCCGGCCTCGTGACCGGCGTCCTCGACGGGCTTTTCTCGAGTGTCCTGAGCGTCGCTTTCTATGATTCAACGGTGACACGACTCTTCCAAGGTGTCGCGTCGACGCTCCTGGGCAAGGAGGCTTTCGACGGAGGCACGCCGACGGCCCTGGTCGGCCTTCTGATGCATTTTGGCGTCGCGTTCGGATGGTCCGCCGTCTTTCTGCTCCTCGTCCTGCGCTCGGCTTGGATTCGTCGCGTGCTCGCCTCGCGATACGGGATCGTCAAGGTGGCCTCGGTATATGGACCCTTCATCTGGCTGGTGATGTCGCTGACGGTCATTCCACTGCTTCTGCACCGCCCGCCCACGATCAACATCCGCTGGTGGGTCCAACTGATCGGGCATTTTCCGTTCGTCGGAATCCCGATCGTGGCTTCGATCGGAAGAGGTGTCGACGCGAGTCACTGAAGCCAACCCAGAGCCGGGATGGCGTTGCCGGTCGCCAGCGAGTTGTCTATACTCACCACAGCTTCAGGAAGCACAAAAGGCTCTTCACGGGAGGTGTGCAATGAAGTCACGGACCGCCCAATTCTTCATTCTGCTCGCTGGTCTCACCCTTCTTGCGGCAGGAGAAGCACACGCCACGATCATCGTTCAGGGGACGGTCTCAGAGCAGGGTTCGGACTGCCCGTTCTGTACCGAGTCGCAGAACGTCAATCAGTACGGGTGCCTATTTGTCATCACGCCGGCTGTCGGCGACCCGGTCAATGTTCACGTCGCCGCTACGTTCGCCGCGGGTCCGGAATCGCTGTCCTGTCATTCTGAGCTGATCGAGTCGTGTCTGGTTCTGGCAGGTTATGCAGTCGAGCCAACCAGCACTGCAAGCGGAGCGATCTTCGAATCCTACACCTTCGAGGCTACGGCCTGGGATTTTTGCGCGGCGGTGTGCTCCACCCCTTGATGGCACCTGACCCGGCGGCGCTGTCGAGCAGCGGCCCACTGGAGCGGTCCTTGACGCCCTCCCCCGGCTTTCCTTATGCTGGCAGCCAGTTAACCAAGGTGAGCAGCGCGGAGAAACGACCATGAAAGCATGGATCTTCGTTGGTTTATTGATTCTTACGGCCGGAGCCGCCATGGCCCAGGACGTGTCGGAAGAGCACGGCTACGACCACGCCGGAGGCGACTACACGTCTTTCCGGACGCGCAGCCTGGAGGCGTGCCAGAGCGCCTGCCAGAGAGAGCGGCGGTGCCAGGCCTACACCTTTCAGCGCCGGGACGAGAAGTGCTTCCTCAAGGAGCGCATCTACCGCGCGGTGGAGAGCCGCGACGCCGTGACCGGCGTCAAGGGCGAGGAGGACCGCCGGGGTCACCGCGATCACGATCACGGCGACCGGGGCGATCGCCGTGGAATGGTCGAGGAGCCGGGCTTCGACCGGCGCGGCGACGACTACACCTCGTTCCGGGCTCACAGCGAGGACGGCTGCATCTCCGCCTGCCGCCGCGAGGACCGCTGCCGGTCCTTCACCTTCATCTACAGCTCAGGCACCTGCTACCTGAAGGGCCGGGTCAACTCTCGGGTGAGGAACGACGACGCGATCACCGGCTACAAGGAAAATCACTGATCGCCGGATCTCGTTCTCTCAGGCCATCGAGTGCCGCACGTCGCGGCCTTCGACGTAGTAGATGACGTCCTCGGCGATGTTCGTCGCGTGGTCCGCGATGCGCTCCATGTTGCGCGAGATGAGGAGCAGATGGAGCGCGCGGCTCACCGTCCGCGGGTCCTCGATCATGTAGGTCAGCAGCTCGCGGAAGAGCTGCTTGTAGAGGCCGTCGACGGCGTCGTCGGAACGGCAGACGTCGGCCGCCATCCCGGGATCGCGCTGCACGAAGGCATCGAGGCTCTTGCGCACCATGGCCTGCACCAGCTCCGAGAGGTGCGGCAGGTCGATGTAGGGCTTGAGCGGTGGCTGATCGATGAGCTGCTCGACCGACTGCGCGATGTTCACCGCCGAATCGCCGATGCGCTCGAGGTCGCTGTTGATCTTCATCACCGCCACGAGGAAGCGGAGGTCGACCGCGGTCGGCTGCTTGCGCCCGAGAATGCTGTGACAGACCTCGTCGATCTCGATCTCGAGCTGATCGACGTCGCGGTCGCCCTCGATGACCTCGGTGCAGAGAGCCGGTTTGCGCTCGAGGAGGGACTGCGTCGCCTTCGCGACCATCCCCTCCACCATTCCTCCCATGCGCAGCAGCATCTGCCGTACGCGATCGAGGTCCTGATCCAGACGTCGTTCCATGACCATGAGGTACCCATTCCTTTCCGGACCGCAATTTTAGTCTCTGACGGCTGGCGGGTGAAAGGCGTTGGGACACCAGGCTGTGACAATCCGCCGACGGCGCTGTGACGATTCGGCGGTTCACGTTCGCGGTACGTTGAATTACGGCTCGGCGGCGCCCAGCCGCACTTCGACGCCGGAGACCGGGGCGGCTCCGACGACGAGCGGCTGCCGGCGGTCCAGGTGGCCATGGTGGACGCTGAGGGTAAGGTCTCCCGCCGGAACCCGCAGGGAGAAAGTCCCGTCGCTGTGCGTCCAGGCTCTGGCAATCATCCCCTTGGTGTCCGAGGCGGCGACCCAGGCGCGCGCGGCGGGCAGCCCGCCCGCGTCGAAGATCCTTCCGCTCACCTCCCAGAGGGATGGAAACGTCAAATCCACCGAGACCTCGGCCTGGCCGGGGCCGAGCACGATCTGCCGGCTCGCGCGCCGGTCGCCGGACTGCGCCGCGGCCAGCCAGGTCCCGGACGGGGCCGGGCCGAGCTCGAATCGTCCCGCGGCATCGCTGGAGGCCGTGATCTCCATCTGGCTGTCCCCTCCCTCCGCGAGGCGCGAGAGGGTGGCCTTGACTCCCTTCCGTTCCGCGGGGGTGAGGCCGAGAATCCGTCCGCTCACGCGGACCCCGGTCTCCAGGTGGATGACGAGACCTTCGGTCCGCGCTTCGCTGAGGACGACGTCCTTGCGGAACGGCGCGAGGCCTTCCTTCCGAGCGGAGAGAAAGACCGTCAGGGGCGTGCCGGCGAAGCGTGCTCCGGGTAGCCGCAGGGAGAACGAGCCGTCCCGGGCCGATGCCGCCTCCGCCGCGGAACCCGCGACCAGGGCACCCTCGACCGGCTGTCCGTCCGGCCCCAGGACCCGGCCGGCGATTTCGAAAAGGTTCCCTTCGCGTTCGAGCACGACGTCGGTCTTCAGCTCCTCGTCCGCCAAATAGACCTCGACCGCCCCCGGTTGAAAATGTTCGGCCGAGGCGCGGACCTGGAAATATCCTCGATCGGCCCCGGCCAGCCGGAACGAGCCGTCCGGCCCCGAGGTGGCCTTGATCTCGCCCGGACTGAGCCAGACCTCGACGCTTGCTCCGGGAATCGGTGCGCCGTCCGGATCGAGCACCCGGCCGGCCACCACCCCGCCCTCCCGCAGTTGGAGATCCAGATCCTTCGCCGAGCTCGCTTCCAGGACGATCCGGCCGGAGGTCCCGGGGTGCAGGCCCGGCACTTCCGCGACGACCGTGAAGGGGCCGGGCTCGAGGCGCTCAAAGGTAAAGCGTCCCTCGGCATCGGCCACCACGGACTCTTCGGGAATGCAGTAGTAGGCGAATCGCACGACCGAGACACCGCCATTCCAACTGGCCGGCCGGGCGCGGACCTGGGCGTCCGGCTGGGGCGTGCCATCGGGTCCCAGCACCCGCCCGCGTAGCGCGGCGGCCTTGTCCAGGACGATCCGCACCGGCTCCGCGGGGTACGGAATGATCTCTTCTCCCTGGAGAAATCCATCGGCGCAGACCACGGCAAAGGCCTCCTGCGGCGGCAAACCGTGAACGGCGAAGCTCCCGTCCACTCCGGTCACCGCCGAAGGAGCACCCGGAGGGCCCAGCGGCTGGATCGGGATCCAGACGCGGGCCCCGGCGACCGGCTCACCCGCGGCGTCGACCACCGTGCCGCGCAACGTGATGCCTGGGCGCCGGTCGGCGCCGGCAGACTGTCCTCCGCCGGAGACGCGCTCGTCTCCTCCGGCGCGGTCCACCGTGAGAACAGCGAGAAGCAGGGCGGCGGCGCAAACCAAGGAGCCGGGGCTCATCCGGCGGGCGTTCTCGCGCATTGGGAGGCCTCCTTCTCCATGGAGAAAGCAAGCTCCGGGCCTGCGATGGCGGAACAAAACGGGCCATGCGGAGCGCATGGCCCGGAGGTGGAGCTCAGACGGTTTCGAGCGGGATCAGAACTTGTACTTGGCCAGGAAGTAGCCGATCGTCGCCTTGTACGCCGGGTCCCGGTACCAGCCGCTGAGATAGGCGGCGGTCGCCTGCGCGGCGCCGGTGAGCGGTGTCGCGGGGAGGATGTAGCTGTAAGGGCTGAACTGGATGTCGTTGAAGCTCACGTCCTCGTAGGCGATGCCGGCGGTGACGTCCCAGTGGGTGGTGACCTCGTAGGTGCCCTTCAGGTTGAGCGCCAGGCGCTCGTTGTTGCCGTAGTTGCTGATGTTGATCAGGGTCGTCGGCAGCGCCGTGGCGCCGGCCAGACCGTTGAAATCGACCGCGCCCTTGCTCTGGTTCCAGGAGGCCGCGCCGGTGACCAGGAAGCGCGGTATCACCGGCCAGTCGAAGCCGAGGCCGACGGCCTCGAACTTGTCGTCGATGCCGGTGAAGACCTTGTAGTTGATCAGGTTCGTCGCGGTGGTGTAGTTGACCAGCCGGGCGTCGGTCGTGGCCTTCTCATAGTCGACGTAGGCTTTCACCCGGAAACCTTCCTGCGCTCCGAGCACGGAGCTCAGGTAGATCTCCTGCCGGTCGTCGGCGGTGCGGCCGGACGGCGAGTCCTCATACTTGCTCTTCTTGTAGTAGTACTCCAGGCTGAAGTCGGCCTTCGGGCTCGGCGTGAGGTCGAGGCCGAGCTTGGCGATCTCGCGGTTCATGTTCGCGACGTCGAAGCTCCACACCGTGTTCGGCAGCGCCGCGGAGAGGAAGTTCGAGCGCCGCTCGATGCGCTGCAACCTGACGGTCGCGACGAGGGTGTCGAGCGCGGTATTGCGCCACTCGAGCATGTACTTGCGTTCCTTGGTCGAATCCGAGTCCGGATGGAAGTCGCGGTCCGTCTTCATCTGATCGAACGTAGCGCTGAGCCGGTTCGTCGGCGTGAAGCGGTAGGCGAGCTCGGTTCCGTAGTTCTTCCGTTCGTAGCCGAACGGCTCGTTCTCGCAGACCCGCGGCCCGGTGGCCGAGCCGACCGGGCCGGTGCCGCCGACGACGCCGATGCAGCCGAGGCCGCTGGTGTCGGCGGTGAAGCCCGAGAACAGGACGTCCGACGACTCGTTCTTGCGCTTGAAGTCGTAGCCGTAGATCCGCAGGTCGAGACCCTGCACCGGCATCGCCGACCAGGTGAGCGCCGTGGTGTCGTACTTGATCTTGCCGTTGAAGACCGCGGGCGAGGCGAGGAACGGCGTCGTGGTCTTCGCGGTGGCGGAGCCGAACAGTTGCGACGTTCCCAGGGTCACGTCGCTGGTCGATTCGCTGCTGGTGTAGCGCAGCGCGAGGCTCGAGCTCCAGGGGAGCTGCTTGAGGACACCGTTGAAGCTCCAGCGCTTCATCGAGTTGTCGGCCGGCAGGTAGCTGGTGTCGGTGCCCAGGTTGGCGCTGGTGAGCGGCGGGTTGCTGTTGCCGAAGTAGCCGTTCGTCCAGTGCAGGATGGGGTTGTCGTTCTCGAACTTGCTGTCGAGATAGGCGAGCGCGACGTGCAGCTTTTTCGACGAGTAGCCGCCTTCGAGCGAGAAATTCTTCGTCGAATAGTCGACCGGCACGCCGAGGTCGACGAAGCCGTTGCCCGAGCCGGTGCCCTGGGCGAACGATTGCAGCTTGGTGCCGTCGAAGCTGATCTCTCCCGCTTCCGCCCGCACGTACCAGGGCGAATTCAGCGAAATCTCGAACATCGCGCTGTCGTTACGGCGTTTGTAGGCGAGGTCGTAGGTGTTCCACGTCGCTGGGTTGAGGTTCGGCAGGATGGCCGTCTGATTCGCGGTCCCCACGCCGGAGTACGGCGTCCTGGCGCCGGTGGTGAAGACGTGTTGCAGGCTGTCGCTGAACAGTTGGTATTTGAACGAGCCGTACGAGCCGCCGCGCAGGTTGATGTACATGTCCGTGCGGCCGAAGTTCTCGCCGAAGAGGTCGAGGTAGTAGGACGGGCTGCGGCCCTGGAGGTCGACGGCCGACAGCACGCCGCTCGTCAGGTCGCGGTACTCCCGCATCTTGCCTTCGTCTCCGTTGTCCTTGGAGTCGACGGCCTGGCCGCCGAGACTGACCGAGCCGGTCAGCTTGAAGTCGCCGTCGGCCGCGTGCACCGCCGGCAAGGCGAAGAAAAGGCACGCGATCAGGGCGCTGGTTGCAGCAATGAGTGTGCGTTTCATGGCGTCCCCTTTAGCGCAAGAAGAATTGACCGCGTGTTCCCGGTGCGTTGCTGCCGTGGATCAGTTGGTGGCAGTTGGCGCAGGCGCGGGCGTCGAAGCGGGTCGCCCGGTCCTGGTTGGCACCGCCGACGCCGAAGCTCGAACCGTAGGCGAGCTGGCCGTGGCCGCTGCCGTGGCAGTCCTGGCAGAGCTGGGGGACTTTCACCGTGAGCAGCTTGGGCACGTTCGAGCCGTGCGAGTTGTGGCACGTCAGGCAGTTCTCTTCGACCGGCATGTGCGACCAGACGAAGGGTCCGCGCTTGTCGGCGTGGCAACTGGTGCACAGTTGGGTGATCGATTCGTTCTTCACCATCGCGTGCGAGAGCGCGCCGTGCGGGTTGTGGCAGTCCGAGCAGGCGACCTTGCCTTCGAGGATCGGGTGATGCGAGTTCTTGTTCAGTTGGGCGCGGATCGACTTGTGACAGTTGCCGCAGACCTCGTACTGGAGCTTGCGCTGCGTCGTCAGGTAGCCGGCGGTCGACGGATCGCCCTTCTTCCCATGGACGCTGTGGCAGTCGCTGCACGATACGTCGTTTTTCCTGTGCTTGCCGGCGTCCCAGAAGGCGAGTTGCCGGTTGCCGTCGTGGCAGGTCAGGCAGACGGCGCTCTTCGCCGGCGCCGGAACGCTCTTGTCGAACAGGTGCGGCGGCTTGACGGAGGGATCCTTCAGGTGCTCGGCGACGTCGCCGTGGCACGATTGGCACAGTGCGTCGGTGCCGTCGAGCTTGGCACCGTGTTTCGTCATCGCGATTCCATTGACGGCTTCCTCGTGGCAGTCCGCACAGACGGGCCGCACGCTGGACTGCGCGCCGGCCGCGGACGGCAGCAGCAGCGAAGCACAGAAAGCGCTCACGATGCCGACTGCCCAAAACAATCGGTGGCGCATTCCCCTCTCCTTTTGGTCGTTTTTCACCGAATGGGAGAATACTGGACCAGGGGTCGCCGGGACGCCGGCCCCAGGGGCGGAAAGCGCGAACGTGGACGGGTAGGAGCGGCCTACCCGAAAGGGTGGGCGGAGGTGAAGCTATTGAGGACGAAACTCGGCCAGGCCGGTCAGCACGTTGAGATCCTTCGCGGCCTTCAGGACGGCCTCGTCGCGCATGAGCAGATAAAGGTCTTCGGGCAGGGTATCGGGGTCTTCGAGATCATAAGCCAGGGTACTCTCCCGCTCCTTGTCCAGGCCACCGCGGATCGTTTCCACCAGCTCAAGGAGGTCTCGCAACCTCACTCCTCCCGGCAACAGGGCTTCCGAAACTTCTGCATTTTGGAGGCCAGCCAGGATGAGATCCTCAAGGGCGAACAGCACATCCATGCATCGGCCCCAGTGAGCCAGCCTCGCTTCCATGTCTTCCATCCTGTCTCTTCTACGCACGAAGTAGGCGAGGTTCGCCGAGAGCTTGCGCGACAGAGTCAGCAACTCGCCCAGGTGGTCAACCTCGATCGTGCTGCCGCCGCGGCTCTCGTCGTAGGCCTTGACGTCTGCGTTGAAGTCGTTCATGGAGACGAGGTCGTACCCGACGTCGCCGCTGAGGTGCTCCTGGATCTCCTGGACGTGGTACTCGCCGATCACCCAGATGCCCGGGACGGCTCTCTTTTGATTGGCCAGGCGGTTCATGGCGGTGGTTCGGGTGAAGTCGTAGGAAATCTGCCGCGTGTTGGACAAGCCGGGCAGCAGACCGGAGATCTGTTCGTCGATGATCCCCAGGGCCTGCGGGAATTTCGCCGTAGAAAATCCCACTCGGAGCTCAGCATCCAGTGAACCCCTCTTGGCACCGTTGAGCAGACGCTCGAAGATTTTGGTGTACTCATCCGACATACCCGCGCAAGCCTCGGCCACCCCAGCGAAGCCCTGGCCTCGGCCCTGGAGATCCTGCGCGAGAAAATCCAGTGTCTGCAACATGCTCTGGGCAGACAGCGCAATCTGAGCGGCCTGCACTTTGTCGAGGGCTGCGGGCTGCCCGCCCGGCTCGGGCAGCTCACCCAGCACGGACCGGATGAGCCCGTAATGGTGCTTCATTCGGTCGATGTCCCAAGCGATGAAGTGGTCAGGGTCCTCCGACGAAGTGGGAGCTCCGTCTATACCCCCACCGGGCATCAGGTTCTCCGGCCAGTAGCAGAGAGTGGGAGGGTCGACCTTCTTGACGTGGCTTGCAAAACTGGCTTCGACCTCCCGGTGTTCGTCCGACTTGGTGTGCAGCTCCCCCGCGACGCTCAGCCCGTCTGGCTTGGTGGTGTAGCGCTGGATCGTCGCTCCGGCCTTCGCAAAAGGCCGAATCCTCGAAAACGGCGAATCCACCGGCCTTTCGGCGGCACCTCTCGCAGGCGCCTGCGCCTTTTGCACCGGATCAAAAACCCTTGTCGGGCTCATCGTGGCAGAAATCCTGCCACTAGCGAGGACCGGTGTCAAAAAGGGACGGGGGATCCCCTACCCGAGCGGCAGCTTCACCCGGAACGTCGTTCCCTTGCCCATGCGGCTTTCCACCTAAACGGCAGGCACCTATTTGGGGGCAAAGCGATGCGGCACCGTCAGCCGCCCCTGCCTTGATAGACCTTGAATCCCAGGATCAGACCCTCGGGGTTGTAGTTCGTCGAGATCGTCTTGTTCTGGGCCTTGACGATCGTGAACGTCACGCCGCCGATGTTAACCCGATTTCCGGTCGGGTCCCCGCCGAACCTCTTGTACAGCGCTCCAGTCTGATAGCCGTTGAGCCGCGTGACCGCGGACAGGGTGTCGGGCAAGAAGTCCTGGAAGTACTGGAGGTTGTCGATCGAGAGCGCCCTCGGATCGAGCGGCCTGGCGAGGTCGCCGCGCCGCCCGCTGCCCTTGGATTTGCTTTCCGATTTCTCCTTCTCGCTCTTCTTGGAGGAGTAGCCGGTCGTCTGGCGGTCTTCTTCTACCTCCATCTTTTCCTCGATCGGGACATAGGAGTAGGGCAGTGTGGGCTTCTCCGGCTTTTTCTTCTCGAGGAGTGTCACGATGATCGTGAGCGGGACGCCGTATTGCTGCATCGCATCGATGGTCTCGTCGAGGTTGCCGGCAGGGAGCTTCCGATACAGCTCTGGGACGATCGCGTTATTGTAGATGTCGATCGTCATCTCCGGCTGGATTCCATACAGCTCCGCCATCTCCGAGACGATCTTCCTGAATGGCGTCTTGAGCGCGACTGCGGTGCCGATCAAGGCGGTGATGTGCTGGACGTCGAAGATCTTCTGCTGGGTCTTGACGTTCTCCTTCCCGCTCCCTCCCAGCTCCTTGGACTTCGGCTTCTGCGGGACCTCGACCTCGTTGCCGCCGAGGGACTGGCTCAAGGCCTTGAGGTAATTGACCTTCGCCAGGCTCTCCTCGCTCGCCCCGGACTTGATCTCGGCCGCGGCCAACTGGGTGATGGCATCGTTGGCGGCGTATTGGAAGACCCCCTCGGCCCAGCTCGCCCAGGCGGTATCGGCCATCGCGGTCTTGATGAGCGCCGCCGCACGGAGGAACGCTTCGAGCCGCTCCAGGTTCGCGTGGTCGTCGGGCTTGTCCATGAACTCGAAGACGAGGGCGACGAGGTCGTTGACATTGGGCAGGCCGCTCTTGAGCGTCTCGAGCTGCTGCACCATCCGTGCCGCGTGGAGCACGTGCAGCTCCAGCTCGTGGAGGAGAGTGACCGCCGTGTTGGCCGGATTTTCGTCGTCGGAGACGAAGATCGTGACGACGATCGACAGGTCCGGCTGGAGGAGGAGCTGCCAGGGATCGGTCTGCACGACTTCCTGGATCATCAGCGGGTCCACCTGGGTGCCGTCGCTCATATAGACCCCGGTGTTCCCCTGGTGCTCCTGTTCCTTGTCGTCCTTGGGGGCGAAGCGGATGAGGAGGTGGGAGGTGCTCGACTTATCAAGGGCCGTGAGGCACTCAATCAGCTCGGGGCTGGCGCCGCCCTGGTGGATCAACTGCCAGACCTTGCTCACCGAGCGCACGTTATTCGAGACATTCGGGGGATCCTTGAAGGTGATCTTGCGCTGGACGGCGCCCGCGCCCCGCGTGGATAGGAAATTCAAACGCACTTTTTCCCCAGATTCCCCGATGTCCGGCGGTCCGGTGTTGTTGGGGCGCTGCGCAGCAGAGGACTCGTGCCGAATGCCTGATCTGTCGCCTTTCGTTTGGAGCGCATGGTCGCTAAACGCCGCGGCGCCCTCCAGTGCCCGAAGCTGAACGGGACTGGGATCTTCGGTGTCTGAGAGGGCCGCCAACTGCCGGAATGCGGAGCCGGGGTCTGTCTGCGGCACATAGCGCTGTGCGACGAGCGAAGGGCCTGACAGGATGCTCGCTACCCGATTCTCCCCAGAACCCAAAGCCCCACCCCCCTCCGTCGCCGCAGCCACCGCCCGCCGCTGAACATACTGCCCATACAATTCCCCCTGCTCCCCATTCTCAACCTTCGCCTTGGCCTCCGCAAAAGGCCGAACCGCCAAAAGTGGAGAAGCCGCCGGCCCTTCCGCAGCCCGCGCCCTCTTCTGCGCCGGCACCGGATCAAAGACCTTCGCGTTACTCATCGCCGACCACCCTGGCGAGAGAGCGCTCAAATGGCATGCACGCCCCCTCAGAAAGTGCGAAAATTTTGATCTAGCCTGCCATGGGTGAAGATCTGTGTCAATGCGGCTACGGGCGTCCGCAGACCGCTTCGTGATTCAGGGGGAGAGCCCCTACCCCAGCGGCACACTGCAGACACGTCGAGCGGGCAGCGCCGGTCGCTCCAAGGCGCGTTGATTCCGCGGGACGGGCGTACCGGGATCGACTTCGCGGCCCGACCCGAGACGCGCGCGCGACTCGCCCTACTCGCGCGGTATGTGCTCGCGCTCTGAGAGGGCGCAAGCTTCTATACGCCGTCGCAAGCTTCCGTGGCGCGCCGGAAGCTTGTGGTCCGCCGCCGCAAGCTTCTATGGGGCTCCGCAAGCTTCTATACGCCATCGCAAGCTTCTGTGGCGCGCCGGAAGCTTGTGGTCCGCCACCGCAAGCTTCTATGGGGCTCCGCAAGCTTCTATACGCCGCCGCAAGCTTCTGTGGCGCGCCGGAAGCTTGTGGTCCACCACCGCAAGCTTCTGTGGGACTCCGCAAGCTTCTATACGCCATCGCAAGCTTCCGTGGCGCGCCGGAAGCTTGTGGTCCGCCACCGCAAGCTTCTGTGGGACTCCGCAAGCTTCTATACGCCGCCGCAAGCTTCTGTGGCACGCCGGAAGCTTGTGGTCCGCCACCGCAAGCTTCTGTGGGACTCCGCAAGCTTCTTTACGCCGTCGCAAGCTTCGGATCCGGAGACCCTCTACCCCAACGGCAGCTTGACCCGGAACGTCGTCCCTTTGCCCATCCGGCTTTCGACGTCCACCTGGCCGCCGTGCGACTGGACGACGTGTTTGACGATGGCGAGACCGAGGCCGGTGCCGCCTTCGTCGCGCGCACGGCCTTTGTCGACGCGATAGAAGCGTTCGAAGATGCGGGGCACCGACTCCGGCGGGATGCCGATGCCGGTGTCGCTCACCTCCAGCACGGCCTGCCGGTCCTGGTGCGACAGGCGGAGGGTGACCTGACCGCCGGGCTGGTTGTACTTGAGGGCGTTGTCGAGCAGATTGAGCACCAGCCGTTCGATGCCGTCCGCGTCGCCGAGAAGAGCGGGCACCTTCTCGTCCTGCACCTCGACGCGCACCTGGCGCTCGCGGGCAGCGGCCGCGAAGACGTCGACGGCGCGCTGCACGATCGCGGAGAGGTCGACCGGCTCGCGCGCGGCCCGCTTGTCGACGTCGTCGACCGGCGCGACGCTCTCCAGGCGCGACAGGATCAGCAGGTCGTCGAGCAGGGCCTGGAGGCGGCGGCAGTGCTGGAGGATCTTTTCGGTGAAGCGGGCGGCGGTGGGCGGCTCGTCGAGGGCGCCGTCGCGCAGCGTCTCGGCGTAGCCGCGGATGGCGGCGAGCGGCGTCTTCAACTCGTGCGAGACGTTGGCCACGAAATCGCGCCGCATGTCGGCGACGCGGGTCAGCTCGGTGGTGTCGCGCACCACCACCACGGCGCCCCGCTCGCCGCCGGCCAGGGCGGCGCTGGCGAGGAGCAGGGTGCGGCGCTCCGGCGCCTGCAGCTCGATGCCACCGCTCTGCGCCGCGCCGAGGCGCAGGGTGTCGTCCACGATGCGCGCCAGGGCGGGCTGGCGGAGCAGCTCGAGGACGGTGCGGCCGGTGACCTCGCCGTGCAGGTCGAAGAGGCGGCGGAAGGCGGGATTGACCAGCCGCGCCCGCCCGTCGCCGCCGACCACCAGTACCCCCTCGGACATGCTGGCGAGGATGGTCATCAGATGGTCGCGCTCGTCGCGCACCGCCGCGAACTGCGCCTCGGCGGCCTCCGCCAGCCGGTTCAAGGCGGAGCCGAGGGCGGCGAGCTCCTCCTCGTCCGGCAGCGGCACGCGGCGGATGCGGCCGGCCGCCAGCTCCCGCGCGTCGGCGATCAGGGTGTAATAGGGACGGAACAGGCGGCGGTCGATCCACAGCGAGGTGATGAGGATGGCGGCCCCGGCGGCGAGCGCGGCGAACAGCATCGAGGTGGCGATGCTGCCGCGCAACGCCTCGATCTGGGAGACCGGCTGCGCCAGGCGGAGCACCACCAGATGGCCGCCGGCGTCGGTGAGGGTATGCGCGGCATAGACGTAGGTCTGCCCCGTCGTGGCGCTCCGCCGCACCGCGGAGCCCTCGCCGCTCGCCAGGGCCTCCCGCACCTCCGGACGCGCGATGTGGTTCTCCATCTGCTTGACCTGCTCGGGCGTGCGGGCGCTGTCGGCGAAGACCACGCCGTCGCTGTGCACGAGAGTAATGCGCAGGCCCCGATCGGAGGCATCGGCCGCGATGGAACGCACCCAGGCCTGCGGATCGGCCTCGCTCTGGAGCTCGCGGACGACGATCGGCGACAGGATGCGCAGCGTGTCCAGGAGCTGGACGGAGGCCCCCTTCTCCAACAGGCCGGGGAGCAGCGACCAGAGCAGGGCGGTGGCGACGAGCACCGCGGCCAGCGCCGGCCACAGCGGCGCCAGGCGCAGCTTCGGAGGGAGCCCGAGGAGTCGCACTCAGGGTCTCAGACGGTAGCCGACACCGATGACCGTCTCGATGCGGTCGGCCTCGGAGCCGAGCTTGCGGCGCAGGCGCCGGATGTGGGTGTCGACGGTCCGGCTGTCGATGTCCTCGGCGTATCCCCAGACATCGCTCAGGAGTTGGCCGCGGGTCTGCACCCGGCCGCCGCGCTCCATCAACAGGCGGAGGAGGCGGAACTCGGTGGCGGTGAGCGGCATCTCCTTGCCCTTCACCCGCAGTTGGTGGGCGGCGAGGTCGAGCTCGATGCCACCCACGGTGAGCAACTCCGCCTCGGTCTCCTCATGCTGGAAGCGCCGCAGGACCGCTTTCACCCGCAGCACCACCTCGCGCGGGCTGAACGGCTTGCTGATGTAGTCGTCCGCCCCCAGCTCGAGGCCGACGATGCGGTCCACCTCCTCGCCGCGGGCGGTCAGCATGACGATCGGCAGGTGGGCCGTCGCCGTGTCGCGCTTGAGCAGACGGGTCAGCTCGAGGCCGTCGATCCCCGGCAGCATCAGGTCGAGCAGGAGCAGGTCGGGAGCATCGCGGCGGATCACCTCCAGGCCGGTGTCTCCCCGGCGTGCGGTTTCGACCTCGAAGCCCTCTTTTTCGAGGTTGTATTGCAGCACCTCGGCGATGTCCGGCTCGTCTTCGATCAGGAGAATCCGTTCTTGCGTCATCGGCCGTCACAGTACCATGGAGTTTCCACAACCGGTGCGGAAAAACCTGTGGAAAAAGGGTTGGAAAGCCACTGGAAACGAGCCTTCCAGGCCGCTTTGCGCACTTTGAACAACGGTCTGTGCAACTGCCGCAAATCACTGATAACAAAGGGCTTGATCACCATGCTAACTTTTCGGCAAAAAGACCGGGGCGGCAGCGTGCAGGGATTTCCACAGGCAGGGGCGTGAAATTCCTGTGATAGCTCTGTTAACTCTTTGTGACGGCGTGATTTAGGGAGGGGCGTGCAAGAATTTTTCAGTGCCTTGGCAAGAGGGAGTTTCTTACACGGCCGTAAAGCAGGCGGAGGTTTTCCGCCTCGATCCGGAGTCGGGCCGGAGTCAGGAGCCCGCCGCTTCGAGCCCCTGGCGGAGGCGCAACCGGCAGCCGAACACCTTCTCAAAAAACCGTCCGCGCTGCCGCGCCGCTTCGAGCTCCAGGCCGACGTCGTAGCGTGACAGCACCTCCAGGGTGACCCGCCCTTTGCGGATGGCGCCATAGATTTCGTCGACCCGTGAGGCGTGGGTGCGGTCGAGCGAGTCGGCGACGCGCAGCAGGGCGGCGAGCTTGCGCACGGTGCGCTGCTGCCAGGGTTTGAGCGTCGCCAGGGTGGGGTGGCGTTCGGGCTTCGGCGCCGATCCGCGGTGGAAGCGGGCGACGTGGGCGATGATCTCGATCTCGCGCTGGTCGAAGGCGTCGAGGTTGGCGTTGGTGATCAGGTAGTAGGCGTGCTTGTGGTGGTTCTGGTACTGGATCGAATAGCCGATGTCATGCAGCAGGGCGGCGTATTCGAGCCACTCCCGCTCGCGCGCGGCGAGGCAGTGCAGGGAGGCGGTGACGTCGAACAGGCGCAGGGCGAGGCGGGCGCTCTGCCGGCTGTGCCGGTAGACGCTCTCGGTGCGCTCGGCGAGCTGCATCACCTGGCGGCGGCGCAGGTCCTCGGGCTCGCGGACCCCCGGCAGCGGCTGGCCGAGGGCATCGAGCACCAGCCCTTCGCGCAACGCCCGGTCGCTCACCTGGAAGCGGTCGACGCCGGCATGGGCCGCGAGCTCGTCGAGGAGGACGGCGCCGGCCAGCAGGCTCTCGGAGCGCGGACCGCCGACCGGCGGCAGCTCGGCGATCTTCTGCCGCGAGAGGCCGCGCAGGCGCTCGATCAGCGCCGCGAGGTCCTTGAGGCGGACCTCGCGCAGGCCGCTCGACACCTCGCGCAGCGCGCGGCCGGCCGCTTCGTCCACCAGGTCGGCGCAGCAGCCGGCGGTGCCCGAGGTGGCGATCATGCGGCTCACCTTGGCCTTGGGCACGCTCGCCCGCAGCTTCTTCTGGATGCCGCGGCGCAGGCGGTCGAGCGAGGCGGCGGCCGGCGGATCGCCTTTGAGGGTGCCGGCGCAGCGCAGCGAGCCGAGCGGCAGGCTCACCACCTCCGCGGCCTCGCCGGCGCGGGTGGTGATCCACTCCGTGCTGCCGCCGCCGACGTCGACGATGACGGCGGTCCCTTTGCCCAGCTCGACCGCCTCACGCACGGCGCGGTAGATCAGCCGCCCCTCCTCGACACCGGTGAGAAGCTGGACGTCCAATCCGGTCTGCGCCTTGACGCGGGCCAGGAAGTCCTGCCCGTTGGCCGCTTCGCGCACGGCGCTGGTGGCCACCGCGACCACCTGCTCCGCGCCCTTGAGCCGGGCGAGAGTGGTCATCTTCACCAGCGCTTCGAGGCCGTCCTGCATCGCCGCCTCGGAGAGGGCGCCGTCGCCGAGGCCGGTCTTGCCCAGGCGCACCATGTCGCGCTCGCGGCCGAGCACGCGGTAGCCGCCCTGCGGCTCGGTCTCGACAACGATCATGTGGATCGAGTTGGAGCCGACGTCAATGGCGGCCAGCCGGCTGGGCGCCTGGACGCCGGACGCCGGACGGGGAAAGGTCAGCGGTTGCACCACGATTCCGGTCACACTCCCGATTCTACTGCTAGCCCCACTATCCAACAGCGAGAACCGCGGTTTCGTCCCACGCAAGCTGGGGGCGGACCGGAGCGGGCGGCGCCGGCAGGAGCTCCAGGCGAGCGGGCGAGAAACCGCGCTCGGCGAGCAGCTCCCAGTCCCGGGTGCTGGGCACGAAGATGCGTTCCGCCTGGCCGAACAGCCAGCGCAGGTACATCCACGCCAGGTCTTCCATCGCCGCGCCTCCCGAGAGGCGCCGCGCCGTGGCCGGCAGGTCGGTGTGCCACAACCCGACGACCGGAATGCCGAGCAGGCGTCCAACCGCGACGCCGAGCAGGCCGAAAGGGCCGGGCGTGGAGATGACGATCTCCGAGTACCTCTCGCGCTCGCAGTGGTCGAGCACCTCGAGGAGGGGCGGCAGCGCCAGCTTGCGCCTCCTGCGGAACGGAACGAAGCCGGGCAGGGGAATCTCCATCTGGGGGTCGAAGCTGAGGACCGGGAGGCCCGCCTGCGCCGCGGACTCGTCGCGGCGGCTGCAGGTCAGGGCCATCAGGCCGCCAATCGCTCCACGGACCGCCGTACCGCGCGCCGCGGGCAGACGCCGCAGGACGCGCGCCATCCCGTCCGCCTCCTCCAGCGAATCGGTAAACCACGCCCGCCGGCCGGACCCCTCCAGAAGACCGGGCGGATCGATCGGCCGGTCGAGAAAGCGCCGGGCGGCGGCATCCAGCAGGTCGGAGTCCTTGTGGAGCTGGTGCACGGCGATCAGAGACGGAGCGAGGCTCAGGGCGAGCGGCGCGAGCTGGGAGACCGCGGCGAGCCCTTCCATGAGACGCCCGCGGCGGGCGTGCCAGACGAAGCCGCGGAGCAGGCGGGCCAGGTGGCGCCGGCTCGCCCGGCTGGCCGAGCTCAGGGTGGCGCTCTCCGGGGCCTTCACCGGCGCGGCTCCGAAGGAGAACAACCGCCGCCAGCCGCTCGGCCGATCAGGCTCCTGGGGAACCTGCGCCAGGCTGCGCATCAATGCGGCGAACGGATCCTTGCGGCGGTCGAAGCCGGGGAACTGGCGGCGATAGAACTCGTGGCTGATCACATAGAGGCTCTGCACCAGCCGGGCGCTCGATCCGGTGGCGCCGCCGGGCTCGTGGCGGCCGGCGCGCAGATGGGAGAAGAAGTCGTCCACCGTGGCGGCGGCCGGCGTCTCGGTCCAGGTGGTCGCCGGATAGAGACCGCCGTGGTCGTCGGAGCCGCCGGTGAAGCTCTTCACCCAGGGCTCCGCGCCGAACGGCTCCAGGCGGTGGCGCGCCGCGAGGTCGAAGACGATCTCGGGAGTCAGAGCCCCGAAGACGGCGCGCACCATGCCGTTCGCCCGCCGGTCGTGCATGCCGTTCAAGGCCTCGAAGCGGTCGAACAGCACGATCAGCTTCTCCACCTGCTCCAGGGTCAGACGGTCGTTGACGCGGAAGAGCGGATGGGCGACGGAGTACAGGATGCCGCGCTCCCGCACGTAGTCGCGGACATCGTAGACATTGCGGCGCAGCTCCTGAAGATCGCGGTGCTCCGCCTCGCTGATGCCGGCGACGAGGACGTGGATCTCACAGCCGTCCTCCGGAAACTCGACCGTCACCTCGCTCGACAGGAAGGTGCCGGGCAGATGCCGGATCTCCAGCGCGCCGGCGATCGTGTCGTGGTCGCTGATGGTGACGAAGTCCATCCCCCGCGCCCGGCAGCGGCGGTAGATCTCCAGTGGCTCGGTGTAGCATTCGGGGGCGCCGAGCTGGCGCAGATACCATTCCGCGGGCTGGTTCGAATGTTTGCTGTGGACGTGCAGATCGGCCTTGGCCAAGGGCAGCTCCTCCGTTTGTGTAAGATTAGGGAGGAGATACGGGAGCGGGGTGACGGCCCGGTTGCGGAACGGTCACGAATCTGCCAGACCACTTCGAGATCGCCGTTTCGTCACCAACCGTCACAGCATCGTCAATCCACAGGCCGAGGCGCTTGTGGCACAATTTTCCCCCGCTCCTTCCGGAGGTCCATCCCACGTGCCCGAGCCGACGACGATCCTGCCACTGCCGCAGAGCCAGGAAACCGAAATACCGCAGGATCAGGTGTCGCTCTTCCTGAACCGCGAGATCTCCTGGCTGGAGTTCAACCGGCGGGTGCTGCGCGAGGCCGAGGACCCGGCCAATCCGCCGCTGGAACGGCTGAAGTTCATCGCGATCTTCGACAATAATCTCGACGAGTTCTTCATGAAGCGGGTGGGCGGCCTCATGCAGCAGCTCGCGAGCAACATCCGCGAATTGCCGCTCGACGGCCACACACCGCGCCAGCAGCTCGCCGCCATCGACGCCGTGGTGCGGCCGATGCTCTCCCGCCAGCGCCGCCTGCTCAACGAGGAGATCCTGCCGGCTCTCCGCCCGCACGGCCTGGAGATCGTCCGCTGGGCCGACCTGCGGGCCGCCGAGCGCCGCCACTGCGTGGAGGTGTTCGACAAGCAGCTCTTCCCCACCTTGACACCGCTGGCGGTGGACCCGGCGCACCCCTTCCCCTTCATCTCCAATCTCAGCCTGTCGCTCGCCATCTCGGTGCGGGTGCCCGGCGAGGACGAGCTCCGTTTCGCCCGCGTCAAGGCGCCGCACATCCTGCCGCGCTGGCTCCAGGTGCCGAAGACGCAGCGCTACGTGCCGCTCGAAGAGGTGATGTCGCACAACCTCGACCGCCTGTTTCCGGGGATGGAGATCGTCGACTCGCACCCCTTCCGGGTGACCCGCAACGCCGACGTGCAGCGCAACGAGGAAGAGGCCGAGGATCTGCTGGAGGCGATCCAGGAGGAGCTGCGGGAGCGCCGTTTCGCCACCGCCGTGCGCCTGGAGGTGGCCGCCGGCATGCCGCGCTGGATGAGCGCGCTGCTCTGCGAGCAGCTCGAGATCCAGGAGCAGGAGGTCTACGAGATCTCCGGCCCTCTCGCCCTGCGCGACCTGATGCAGCTCGCCAGCGTGCCGCTCCCCTCGCTGCGCTACCGCCCGTGGACGCCGGTGACCCATCCGCGCCTCACCGTGGCGGACCCGTCGGAGGAGCTGGACATCTTCCAGACCATCGCCGGCGGCGACATCCTGGTGCATCACCCCTTCGATTCGTTCGCCACCAGCGTGCAGCGGCTCATCGAGACCGCGGCGACCGATCCGGCGGTGCTCGCGATCAAGCAAACGCTCTACCGCACCTCCGCCGACTCGCCGAACATGCGCTCGCTGATCCGCGCCGCCGAGGACCGCAAGCAGATCGCGGTGACGGTGGAGATCAAGGCGCGCTTCGACGAGGCGGCGAACATCGAATGGGCGGAGCGCCTGGAGGCGGTCGGTGCGCACGTGGCCTACGGCATGGTGGGCCTCAAAACCCACGCCAAGGTGGCCCTGATCGTGCGCCAGGAGAAGGAAGGGCTGCGCTGCTACACCCACATCGCGACCGGCAACTACAACGCCGAGACGGCCAAGCTGTACACCGACCTCGGCCTCTTCACCTGCCGCGAGGACATCGCCGACGATGTGATGCAGCTCTTCAACATGCTGACCGGCTACGTCCACAAGCCGCAGTTCAAGAAGCTGCTGGTGGCGCCGATCAACATGCGCCAGCGCTTCCTCGACCTGATCGAGCGCGAGGTGGAGCACCAGAAAGCCGGCCGCGGCGGCCACATCATCGCCAAGATGAACGCGCTCGAAGACCGCCAGATCGTCGAGGCGCTCTACACGGCCTCACGCGCCGGAGTGGAGATCGATCTCATCGTGCGCGGCATCTGCCGGCTGCGCCCGGGACTGGCCGGCCACAGCGAGACGATCCGCGTGATCAGCATCGTCGGCCGCTTCCTGGAGCACGCCCGCATCTTCTACTTCGCCAACGGGTCCGCGAGCGGCGGCAGGCCCGACTATTTCATCGGCTCGGCCGACTGGATGTCGCGCAACCTCGACTTCCGGGTGGAAGCGATCGTGCCGGTGGAGGAGCCCCGTCTTCAGGAGGAGCTGAAGGCGATCCTCGACCTCCAGCTCACCGACAACGCGAAGGCCTGGGACATGAAGGTCGACGGCACCTACGTGCAGCGCACTTCCCTCGCGGGCGAGGAGCCGCGTTCCAGCCAGGACCTGCTGATGCAGCGTTCGCTGGAACGGGTGGGGCGCTAAGCGGGCATCTCCCAACGCTCCGCCCCGACCAGCTTCGCCAGGCGCTCGACCGCCGCCTCCAGTGCGGCTCCCCTTCCTTTAGATAGGCGCACGCCCGGCTCCCACCAGACCTGGCGGATCTCCAGCACGCCGTCGTCGCGCCGGTGCTTGGGGTCGAGGCGGCCGACCAGGCGCTCGCCTTCGAGCAGGGGGAGGATGTAATAGCCCCAGCGGCGCTGCGGCGCCGGAACGAACGCCTCGAAGCGGTAGTCGAAACCGAAGAGACGCAGGGCGCGGTCGCGGTCGCGCAGGATGGGGTCGAACGGGCTCAGGATGCGCAGGCGCGGCGGCGCGGCCGGCAGGGCGGCGGCGCGCTCTTCCCAATCAGGCAGCGCGTAGGAACGCCGCGGCGCGTCTCCTCCCTCCAGCGCGGGCAGCGCCTCGGCGAGGACCTCGACGACCTCTCCCGCCTCCACGGCGCGGGCGCACCAGTCGCGCGCCTCTTCCAGGGTGATGGCGCGCCAGAACGCCGCGAGCTCGCTCGGCGTCGCCACCCCGAGCCGCTCCAGGGCCGAACGGCAGGCCCACGCCACATGCTCCCCGGGCGACGGCAGCGGCGCTTCGTGGAGGTGCGGCAGCACGCGCTCCGTCAGGTCGTAGACCTTGTGGAAATTCACCCGCTTCGCCACCGCCACCTCGCCCACCCGCCACAGGTATTCGAGCGCCGCCTTCGCCGGCTTCCACCCCCACCACGTCTTGTCCGTCCCCTGCGGCCGTTCGTCCTCGAAGTCCTTGGTCATCAGCGGACCTTCGGCGCGCAGGCGCTCGCGCACGTGGGCGACGATGGCTTCCGGGTCCGCGCCCACCCGCTCCCGCCACCACGGGTGCTCCAGGACACGCCGGCGGTAGCGCTCGAAACGGTGGTGCCACTGCGGATACCAGAGCGCCGGGATCGCCGAGGCGTCGTGCGTCCAGTGCTCGAAGAGCCGGCGGTCGCGTTCCAGGAGCCGGGTGAGCAGCGCCGGCCGGTAGCCCTGCAGCCGCGACGCCAGGGTGAGGTGCTGCGCGCGCTCGACGACGTTGATCGAGTCGATCTGCACGAAGCCGATCCGCTCGATCAGCTCATAGAGGGAGTCGGCCGTCGCCTTGCGGCGCGGATCGTCGAGCAGCCCCTGGGCGCCGAGCAGCAGGCGGCGGGCGGTGGCGGCAGAGACGCGGGGAACGGAGGGCTTGGAAGATGGCTGCGGCTTCGCCATGGCCGGCACAGGATAGCGGATCAGCCCGAGGCCCGGAACCGCAGCTCCGGATTCTTCCGCGCCCGTTGCAGATACGAGGCGATCTCCTGGAGGAGACCGGGCGTCACGCTGCCGGTTTCCGCCGCCTGCCGGAACGCGCTCAACGCCACGGCGGCCTGAGCGTGAACCGTCTGCGCCGTCTGGGACGTCTGCGCCAGGGCCTGGGGGACCTCCGGCAGCGTCTCCGCGGCGAGCCGGCGCACGGCGTCGCCCTTTCCTTGCCGCAGGTAGAGACTGGCGAGATCGAGCATCACCAGGGTGGAACCGTAGACATCCTTCTCCAGAAAGCGCGCGCGCACCTCGCACAGCCCCTGCTCCGCTTCCTCCTCGTGCCCCAGACGCAAGGCGATGCGGCTCTCCAGCCAGCGCAGGCGGAGCTCGGTCCAGGCGTCGTGGAAGCCGTGGTACTCCTCGCGGAAACGCTCCAGCAGGCGCCGCGCCTCTTCAGACCGGCCGCAATCGTTGAGACTCCAGGCGAGATTGTGCCGCGCCATCAGCGCCAACCGCGGCTCGGCGGCCCAGTCGATCGCCGCCAGGCCGTCGGTGAGGCAGGTCACCGCCTGCGCCGGCCGGCCGGCGTAGCTGAGCACGAGCCCCTGGCTGATCAGCGCCCGGCCTTTCCGGTGCTGGTCCTGAACGTCCTCATAGATGGAGATCACCGCGTTCAGCAGATCCGCCGCCTGCTCGAACCACCCTTGATCGCTCAGCAGGGAGACCTTGAAGTCGAGCACCCGCGCCTCCTCCAGCGGATCGGCGGAGCCCTCGTCGAGCAGCGCCTCGGCGCGGCGCAGCGCCTGCTCGGCGCCGTTCAGGTCCGAGCCGATGCGCCGCGCATTGCCCAGATGAGCCCAGGCGCGGGCGCGCAGGTCCTGCACCACGGCCTTGCCGTAGTAGCCGGCGTCCAGATGGTCGGCCAGGAGCAGCGCCAGCTCCGCCAGCTCCGCCGCCCGCGCCGAGTCCTCGAACCCCACCGCGAAGCTCTGCTCGATGAACAGCTCGCAGACCGGCAGGCTGCAGAAACGGCTCTGCGTCCGCAGCAGCTCCGCCCGTTGCGCCGGAGACGCCGCCAGCAGCTCGGCGGCCAGGCTGGGCGCCACGCCGCGCTCCAGCGACACCAGGAGAAGCCGCTGATCGAGGCCCGCGAAGATCTGATCACCCGCCACCTTCCGGAAGGAGCGCGCCGCCGCGCCGGCCACCGCCGGCACCTCGCGCACGGAGAGCTCGGCGAAGGCGCGGAGGATCTCGTCGACCCGCCGCTGGCAGTCCGGACATCCGGAACGCAGATGCTCCTCGACACGGAGCGCCTCCGCCGCGGGTAGCGACCCGCGAGAAAACGCTTCCAGAGCAGTCCGGTCCAGGTGGTACTCAGCCAATCTGCTCCTCCCAATGGAAACAAAGCCCGCCCAGCCCGGGCTTCCTGGAAAGGCAAAGGGACCGGTTTCCCGGTCCCTTAGTGGCTGGCGCGCGGTCCACTTGGACCACGTGAAAGGAAGGCTGGTGCCGCAGGGCGATTACTCGCCGTGGGGATTCCTTAAACCGGAGACGGATGCCGCCGGTAGATCCCCGGAAGGCTCCGGTCGCCGCGATGTGCGACCCGAGGGAGTAATATACACCAATGAGCATCTTTGTGGAATAGGATTCTTCGAACCGACCGATGGCCCACGCCGAAGAGACCGCTCTCCTCCTCCAGCGCCTCACCGCAAACCCCGGCATCTGCGGGACTTGCGAGCACCTCCGCCTGCTCGCCTCCGCGCGCAGCGTCTTCCTCCGCTGCGGCCTCGCCGACACCGATCCGGCCTTCACCCGCTATCCGCCGCTGCCCGTGCTGGCCTGCCCTGGCTACCGCCCGGCTTGAGTCCTGCCTGAAATCTACGGGCCGAAGAGCACCCGCCCGGCATAGAGACCGAGCAGGCCGGAGCCGAGGCACGAGAACACCGTCAGGGCGAGATTGAGGACGCCGAGACCCCAGGCGCTGTCCTGAAAGAATTTCAGTGTCTCATAGTTGAAGCTTGAATAGGTGGTGAATCCGCCCATGATGCCGGTCGACAGGAACAGCCGCCACGTCGGAGGGATGAACGTCGTGGTGAAGGAGACCTGCATGATCAGCCCCAGGAGGAAGGAGCCGATGACGTTGACCGCCAGCGTGCCGACCGGAAACCCCGGCCCCCACGCGCCGGCCAGCCATCCGGTGAGCAGAAAGCGGGCGCCCGTCCCCAGCGCGCCGCCCAGACAGACCCAGAGAAAACGTGCCATGACCCCCTCCGCTCCACGAATGATAGCCGCAACAGGAGGTAGACTCACCCCCGCATGAGACCGTCCGAGCGCATCCGCAACTTCTCCATCATCGCCCACATCGACCACGGCAAGTCGACCCTGGCCGACCGCATCCTCGAACGCACCAACGCCCTCTCCCAGCGCGAGATGATGAACCAGGTCCTCGACGACATGGACCTCTAACGCGAGCGCGGCATCACCATCAAGGCCCGCGCCGTCCGTCTCTTCTACAAGGCCAACGACGGCGAGACGTACCAGTTCAACCTCATCGACACCCCCGGCCACGTCGATTTCGCCTACGAGGTCTCGCGCAGCCTTGCCGCCTGCGAAGGAGCGCTCCTGGTCGTCGACGCCTCGCAGGGCGTCGAGGCGCAGACGCTCGCCAACGCCTATCTCGCGATCAACAACAACCTCACCATTGTGCCGGTGATCAACAAGATCGACCTCCCCGCGGCCGATCCGGACCGCGTCAAGGAGCAGATCGAGAGCGTCATCGGCCTCGACGCCCACGACGCCGTCCTCGTCTCCGCCAAGGCCGGCCTCGGCATTGAGGACGTCCTGGAGCGCGTCGTCCGCGACATTCCGCCGCCGCAGGGCGATCCGGAGGCGCCGCTCAAGGCGCTCCTCTTCGACTCCTGGTACGACCCCTACCGCGGCGTCGTCTGCATGGTGCGCGTCGTCGAAGGCACTCTGCGCCACCGCGACAAAGTGCTCTTCATGGCCTCGAGCCGGTCGTACCCGGTCGACGAGCTCGGCATCTTCACCCCGAAAGCCGGTCCGGTCGACCAGCTCTCGGTCGGCGAGGTCGGCTTCTTCTACGCCGGCATCAAGGACCTCCACCTGGCGCAGATCGGCGACACCATCACCCACACCGACCGGCCGACCGCGGCCGCCTATCCCGGCTTCCAGGAAGTGAAGCCGATGGTCTTCGCCGGCCTCTACCCGGTCTCCGCCGACGACTACGAAGACCTGCGAGACGCGGTCGACAAGCTGCGCCTGAACGACGCCTCCTTCACCTTCGAGCCCGAGAGCTCCGGAGCGCTCGGCTTCGGGTTCCGCTGCGGCTTCCTCGGCCTCCTCCACATGGAGATCATCCAGGCCCGTCTGGAGCGCGAGTTCAATCTGGATCTCATCACCACCGCCCCCGGAGTCCGCTACCTCGCCCACACCACCGACGGCAAGGTGCACGAGATCGACAGCCCCTCGAAGCTCCCCGACGCCGGCCGCATCGACTATCTGGAAGAGCCCTACATCACCTCGACGATCATCACGAGGTCGGACTACGTCGGAGCCATCCTGGCCTTGGCCGAAGAGCGCCGCGGCACCCAGAAGAGCCTGCAATACCTCACCATCGACCGCGTCCTGATCGAATACGACTTCCCCCTCGCCGAAGTCATCCACGACTTCTACGACCGCCTGAAGTCCGTCTCCAGGGGCTACGCCTCCTTCGACTACCACCTGGTCGGCTACCGCAAGAGCGAATTGGTGAAGCTGGACATCCTGATCAACGGCGACCCGGTCGACGCCCTCTCGCTCATCATCCACCGCGACAACTCCTACCAGCGCGGCAAAGTCCTGGTCGAGAAGATGAAAGACCTCATCCCCCGCCAGATGTTCGAAGTCGTCCTCCAAGCCGCCATCGGCTCGCGCATCATCGCGAGAGAGAGCATCCGCCCGATCTCCAAGAACGTCATCGCCAAATGCTACGGCGGCGACATCTCCAGAAAGCGGAAGCTGATCGAGAAGCAGAAGGAAGGCAAGAAGCGGATGAAGCGGGTGGGACGGGTGGATATTCCGCAGGAGGCTTTCTTGGCGGTGTTGCGGGTGGATTGAGGGGCGGGCGCTCCCGAAAGGCCTTCCCGAGCGCTCAACGCGGCATTCTACTAGACTACACTGGAGCCGCAAACTAAATAGAGGAGGATAAACTACATGCTTCTAGGAAGAGCACCCCTTTCTTCGATCACAGAACAAGATCTCCAAGATCTTGTCGGAGACAGAATAGCTGAAGGTAAATTCATCGAATATAAGCTGAGACTTCCTGGCGGAACTGACTCTGAAAAAAAGGAGTTCCTTGCAGATGTCTCGTCCTTCGCTAATGCTTCAGGCGGCCACCTGGTTATTGGTGTCAAAGAGGCCGAAGGCGTTCCGATAGAGCTCAGTGGCGTCGAGATCTCTGATGCTGACGCCACAGCCCAGCGCATTGAAAATTTGCTTCGAGAAGGTCTCGACCCTCGGTTGCCGGACTGCGAAATAAGGATCATCCCCCTGGCCACGGGAACGCATGTAGTCTTGTCGAAATTGCAAAGAGCTGGGCCTCTCCTCATATGGTGACTCTGCATGGGCATTGGAAATTTTACTCGCGCAATTCCGTGGGCAAATATCCTCTCGATGTGAGAGAACTTCGCACGGAGTTTACGCTTGCTGAGACTGCCAAGAATCGAATCCGCGATTTCCGAATCGACCGTCTCGGACAAATCGTCGCAGACGAAACGCCAGCGCCTCTCTTCAACGCCCCGAAAATCGCCTTACACCTAGTCCCCCTCGGGGCAGGCTTAATTACTCAGCAGTACAATCTACTCCCACTGGAACAACAGACCGCTCGGCTACTAGCACCGATCTACTCTACAGGCTGGACCCCCCGTCATAACTTCGACGGTTATTTGACCTACAGCGTTCTCCGAGAATCTATATGCAATTCCTATCTTCAGATCTTCCGAGATGGCAGCATCGAGGCCGTTGAATCCTCCATGCTCAAGGACGACGGCTATGGCAAACTTATTCCCAGCGTTGCTTTCGAGAAAAGACTCCTTGAGGCACTTCCCCGGTTCCTGTCAATACAACGCGATCTTGGCGTTGGTCTGCCAATCTTTCTGATGCTGTCGCTAATCGGCGTAAAGGGCTATAAGATGGCTGTCCGGCAGGGGTATCGAGATCGGACTATTGCCCATGAAATTGATCGTGATGCGCTCATCATTCCGGAGGTTCTTGTAAACGACTTCTCTACCTCAGGAGAAGTCTTGCTCCGGCCGGTCTTCGATGTCGTCTGGAATGCCGCCGGCTGGTCTTCCTCAATCAACTTTGATGAGTCCGGCGAGTGGCGAGAGCTTTAATAACGGCAGCACCAGCCCGCTCAGGCTGCTTCGTCGACAACCCGCACAGCGAGCCTCTTCCCCAACGCTGCGAGTGCCTCCTGGATTCTGTGAAGCTTTGAATGATGCGCCGGGTCGAGGAGGCGCCGGACCTCTTTCTCGTCGCAGCGCAGCCTCGCAGCCAACTCGGATTTGGTGAACCCCGACTCCAGCAGCGCCAAGTAGAGGGCAGCCTTGGCGGCAGTGAGCGCGGGAACCGGAATGATGGGTTGCCCCGCTTTTGCCTCAGAGGGCTCCGGAATCAGGTCACCCCGCCGGATGCGGCCGGCGATGGCTTCTTCCAGAGCATCGGGCGCTTGGGCGAGCGCGCCGACGTGATCGTCACCTTGGGTGATCGCCTCCGGCACGTCCTGAAAAGTGACCACGAACCCTCCATCGATCTCGTCGGGAGTCAAGGTTACGGGATAAGCGAGCTCGAGATGCATAGAGACCTCCTAGTTGCCGAGATCCTCAAGGCTCAATCCGAGTTGCCGCAGCATCGCGTGCAGCGTGCCGGTCTTGAGCTCATCCTTGAGATTCCTGACCACCGTAAAGCGGGATCCAAGATAGAGCGTCGCGTGACTGCCCTTGCCTCGCTCGGGCCGAAGCTCGACGCGTAGGCCGCTCCTCTTCCCCAGCTTCTGCACCCGGCGAACAAACTCGGCCCCCTTCACATCGGCTAGTGTCGGACAAATTTGTCCGACACGCAAGCTCCCGGCCTGGCAATCGGGGAGGCCGCCCCTTCTCTGCTGCCGTAGCCCAATCGATATACTTCCCTGCATGGACCTCCCCTCAGCAGGCCAGCAGAGAGCCGGGGCCGCCGTTACGGAGCGGTGCTCGTTCGAGCAGTTCATCGCCCAGGCGGACGAGGACGTGTGGGCGGAGTGGGTCAATGGGGAGGTGTTCACGATGTCGCCGGCGTCCGACCAGCATCAGGATCTCGTGCGGTTTCTCTCTGCTCTTCTCAGCCTCTTCATCGAGGCACATGACACCGGCTGGGTCCGGTCGGCGCCGTTCGCCATGCATCTCGCGGATCGGGCGCGGGAGCCTGACCTTCTCTTCGTCCGCAAAGAGCGGATGGGCCGCGTCCAGAGCACCTACCTGGAAGGCCCGGCGGATCTGGTCGTCGAAATCGTCTCGGTGGAGAGCATCGGCCGGGATCGCGGCGACAAGTTCGTGGAGTATGAGGCCGGGGGTGTGCCGGAGTACTGGCTGATCGATCCTCTCCGCGAGCGGGCCGAAATCTATCATCTGGATGATCAGGGCCGCTATCAGCCGATGCCGCTGGAGGCTGGGATCCTCACCTCGCGCGCGGTTCCCGGCTTCCGGCTCCGCGTCGACTGGCTCTGGCGGAAGCCCCTGCCCAAGATTCTCGAGGCCGCGGCAGAGTTGGATCTGCTCGGCTAGAGTCTGTCACCAAGAGCAGGCCCTCTGCAGAGCGAAGATGCCCCGCTCAGGATTCAATCCGGATCCGCCCCGCTTCCCAATCCGGCGGGGACTTGAATCATGTTACTGGGAAGTGCGAGCCCCGAGAGCGAGATGGATCGATGGATCTGGGGATCTGGGCGGGCGGACCTTTCAAAGTTGAGGATGCCCTGGGGTAAGTCCACGCCGCCCTGGTGGGAGTTGCCGATGCCCTGGGGTGAGTTGACGATGCACCGGGGTAAGTTGAGGTTACCCCAGGGCAACGGCTCGATGCTCCAGGGCAACGGCTCGATGCTCCGGGGCAACGCCTCGATGCTCCGGGACAACGGCTCAATGCTCCGGGGCAACGCCTCGATGCTCCGGGGCAACGCCTCGATGCACCGGGACAACGGCTCAATGCTCCGGGGCAACGCCTCGATGCTCCGGGGCAACACCTCGATGCTCCGGGGCAACACCTCGATGCCCCGGGGCAACGCCTCGATGCTCCGGGACAACGGCTCAATGCTCCGGGGCAACGCCTCGATGCTCCGGGGCAACACCTCGATGCTCCGGGGC
>Ga0134124_10000537_pt1 | contig 31955 bp, 26 predicted proteins | sample KB304_FD_96880 | JGI IMG/M metagenome (GOLD analysis project Ga0134124, IMG submission 96880) | Terrestrial soil microbial communities without Nitrogen fertilizer from Kellogg Biological Station, Michigan, USA - KB3-0-4 | ecosystem: Environmental > Terrestrial > Soil > Unclassified ... | reverse complement strand
GATCGGTTCGGCGATGCTGTTGGGGTTCAGGCTGCCGGTCAATTTCAACTCGCCGTATCGCGCGATCGATCTGCCGGACTTCTGGCGACGCTGGCACATCTCGCTGTCCACGTGGCTGCGCGATTATGTGTTCTTTGCTATCTCCGGTCCTCGAGCGCGCAACGTAACCACGCTCTATTGCGGGCTGGTTGTAACGATGTTGATTGGTGGGCTGTGGCACGGCGCAGCCTGGACATTCGTTTTGTGGGGGCTGCTGCACGGAGTCGGTCTCGCAACGGCTCGAGCCTGGGCGAGCCTTCGCAAGCGACTGGGCCTCACGAAACGCAACACTCGGCTATCGCGGTTCGCGAGCGCTCTAATCACGTTTCATTTCGTCTGCTTCGCGTGGGTTTTCTTTCGAGCCGAAACTGTATCGGGTGCGTTGGGTGTGCTCGGTCAACTTACGGCCTTCTCGACAGACACAACCAACCTCGGTCTGGCGCTCGGGCTCCTGATTGTGTGCAGTCTCGCGGCTCAATGGTTGCCAAATAGCCTGTTCAAACTCGCGCTCAACGGTTTCGTTCGACTCCCGGCGCCCGCTCAAGCATGCGTGTTGTTTGTACTGGCGCTCGGACTCTATTCAGTCGCAAGCAGCGATTTGGTTCCGTTTATCTATTCGCGGTTCTAACAGGATAGACATGATTGACAGGGTTCAGACTCGAATTGCAAATTGCAAAATGCAAATTGAAAATTTCAAAATTAAAACCAGGCCCCGGTTGAATTCTCGCGGGGAGCGCGCGATTTGCAATTTGCATTTTTCAATTCGCAATTTGCAATTCCTCACCCTTCACATCGAAGCGCACTTTGCAGGTTGGGTCTTTATGAAGAGAGCGTTTTCAAACAAGACCGCGCAGGTGCTGGTAATGTTCGTCGCGCTGCTGCTTGTCCCGTATGTCGTTCCCGCGCTCGCTCGATATCGAGTTCCGATGCCTTTAGCGCTGACGCGGATCCTGCGCGTTAGAACGAGCGCCGCGGCGACGCCAACCAACGGCCAACTTGTGAACGCCGATGATTCGGCTCCGACGAACGGCGCGATTCAAACGGTGCCGGGTGAAATCGAAGACGCGTCAGGCCGCGCTCTCGACGGCGTGTTTGCGTCGCTCCTCAGAAGTGAAAGCGGCGGGACGCAGACGCGAATATGTCACTACGGTGATTCGCCAATAACCAATGACGGGATCACATCAACCGTCAGGCGCAAGCTTCAGCTCCGATTTGGTGATGCGGGTCACGGATTCATTTTGATCGATAAGCCCTGGGGCTGGTACGAGCACGCCGGCGTCATTCGAGAGGCCAGTCGCGGATGGCAAAGCGATCCCATGTTCATATCGCGAGGCGAACACCTTTATGGATTGGGGGGAGTCAGCTTCACTGCTTCGACGGGCGGCGTCAGCGCCAGCTTCAGCACCGCGCGCGAAGGCGTTGTAGGCCTCAGCGCTTCAGCTTTTGACATTTACTTCCTGATGCGGCCCGGCGGCGGCGACTTCGATGTTGCGGTTGACGATCAACAGATCGAGCGAGTGTCAACCGCCAGCGAGGATATCAGGTCGGCCTTTCATCGAGTGAACGTCGCCGAAGGCGCGCACAAGCTGACGATCAGAATAGTCGGCAACGGCGAGGTGCAAATGTTCGGCGTCACGCTTGAATCAAGTCACTCGGGAGTTCAATACGATTCACTTGGGGTCAACGGCGCGTTCATTGGGCTTCTGGCTCACTACCTGGACGCCGATCACTGGGCGGAACAGTTGCGCCATCGCCGGCCCGATCTTGTGATCATCGGCTACGGCGCCAACGAAAGTCAGTTCGAGCGGCTTCCGATGGACCAATACGAACAGGACACGCGAGAGGCCATACATCGAATACGAGCTGCGCTTCCGAGCGCGTCGATCATGCTGCTCGGACCGATGGACCGGGGAGCGCGAGGCGCGGGAGGCGGAATAGTCACGAGGCCGATGATACCCAAGTTGATCGCTTATCAACGACGCCTCGCGGCGGAGACGGGGTGCGCATTTTTCGACACGTTCACTGCGATGGGTGGCGAGGGAACAGTCGCGGAATGGTGCGACGCGCGGCCTCGATTGATGGGCGGTGACTACACGCACCCGACGGCGCAAGGCGCCGAGATCGTCGGAACGCTTATCTACGACGCGATGATGAAAGCTTACGAGAAGTACAAAACGAGAATCGCAAACCCGATCGCCGAATAACCTCCGCGTGCTTTGCGGTCCTTTGCGTCTTTGCGCTGAGTATCGTGTCTCGCTCCTTCAATACACAATACTCAGCGCAAAGTCGCAAAGGACCGCAAAGCACGCGAAGGACTGACCACACGTTACAACTCAGGTCTGCGATTCATTCGAGAGGAGAACTAATGCTACCAGCAACTGTAATGGACTTTCTGAACCAGGCCGCCGCTGAGACCGGGAACGCGTTGCCGAATCGTGATTCCTCGCTGTTTCAATCGGGCGTGCTCGATTCGTTTACGCTAGTCGATTTCGTGACGGTGCTCGAGAGCGAATGCAGCATCAAGATCGACGATGCGGATCTAAGACCCGGTAACTTTGACACGATCGCAAAGGTCGAAGCATTCGTCGAGCGTGCAAAGGCCGCCGCATGAGCTCGGTCACCGGATGCTTCATCACTGGAACCGGGGCCTGCTTGCCGAGCCGGGTCGTCGCCAACGCGGAACTGGCTCCTCAACTTGGAGTCACTTCGGAATGGATCGAAGCCAACTCCGGCATTCACGAACGGCGGTGGGTGGCGGCAGAGCAATCGACGTCTGATCTGGCTGTCGCCGCCGTTCGCGACGCGCTCGATGACGCATCGCTTAGCAGCGATCAAGTCGACTACTTAATCGGCTGCTCCTTGTCGCCGGACTATCAAGTGCCCGGTATCGCGGCGCTCGTTCAACGAAAGCTCGAAGGATGCCGGCAGGTTCCGGCGCTTGATATTCGAGCTGGCTGCGCGGGAATAGTCTACAGCCTGCAGCTCGCGCGCGGGCTGATCGAATCGGGCGCTGCGCGCAATGTTGTTTGCTTCGGCGCTGAAGCCCAGTCAAAAGGGCTCGATCTCAATCCGCGCAGCGCTGAGTTAAGCATGTTGTTCGGAGATGGCGCGGGGGCGATTGTCGTCAGCGGCACGCAAGACTCGGCGAGTGACTCGCAAGAGCCTCGCTTGAGGATCGAAGATATCTTGATCGAAAGCGACGGGCGCTTCGCCGAAGACTTGATCGTGAGAGCGCCGGGAACAGGAAACGGCGCGCGGTGGATCGACTCTGAACAAATCGCTGCGGGTCTGCAGTACGGCTCGATGCAAGGGCGAAGCGTGATCTTGCAAGCGGTGCGCAAGCTAGCGGACGCGGCCGTCCGAATAACTGAACGCAACTCGCTTTCACTCGGCGAGATTGAGGTTGTGATTCCGCATCAGGCCAATGCGAACCTGCTGCGAGCGCTCGCAAAGAAACTCTCGATGCCTGAGGAGTGCATAGTCACCAATGTAGAGCAGTTTGGAAACACGAGCGGCGCTTCGGCTTTTCTAGCCTTCTGGCAGGCCAAACGCGAGCACCGGTTTCGTGCTGATGCCAATGTATTGATTCTCGCTTTTGGTGCGGGGTTCACCTGGGGCGCAGCGCTGTGTCGCGTATGCTACGTGTAGCGGCGGCCCTCCGTGGCCGCCCCTCTGCCAAGCGCAAAATCCTCGCGTGCCAAAGAGGGGCGGCCACGGAGGGCCGCCCTTACATGTCTCCTCAGTTCTTGATCAGGTTCTCGGGCACTTCAGGCACCGCGATGAATGGAAGGTTGCGGTACATCTCACCTACGTCCAATCCATAACCAACTACAAAATGATTCGGGATCGTGAAGCCGATGTACTTCGCGTCAATCTGAATTTCGTGACGATCAGGCTTATCCAACAACGCAGCAATTGCAAGCGAGTTCACTTCGCGTGAACGGAAGATGTTAGCCATGTAGTTCAACGTCAGCCCGGTGTCGATGATGTCTTCCACTACCAAAACGTCTTTGCCCGCAAGGCTCACGTCGAGGTCCTTGGTAATTCTCACCTCGCCCGAGGATTTGGTCGAAGCGCCGTAGCTCGATATGCCAATGAAGTCCAACGACAGCGGCAGGTCGATCGCTCGCATAAGGTCCGACAAAAACACACAAGCACCCTTTAGCACGCCGATGAGATGGAGGTTCTTGCCTGAATAGTCGCGCGTAATTTCCTGGCCGATCTCGCGAACTCGGGCCTGGAGTCGCGCGGTATCGATCAGCACTTTGAGATTCGGATCGTTTATAAAGGAGGCGCGTTCAGTTGCACTCATGATAGTTCCTCACGTTCTTAGCGGGTAAGTTTGGATTCTGTGAGCGTGGAATATACAAGAGCAAAGCCAGAAGAGCAAAGGTCAGAAGTCAGAGGTCAGAGGTCAGAAGTCAGAGGTCAGAGGTCAGTGGTTAGTGGTCAGTGGTCAGTGGTCAGTGGTCAGTGGTCAGTGGTCAGAGTTCAGAGTTCAGACGTCAGAGGTCAGGGATACTCTGACTTCTGATCTCTAACACCACTGACCACTGACCACTAACCACTAACCACTGACCTCTGACCTCTGACTTCCGGCCTCTGCCTTGTGCTACACTGCACAAAAATAAATCAGCAGGCAGGCGCATCGATGAGAAAGTTACTCGCAGGGCTTCTACTGGTTGGCTTTGCTCTGAACAATCAGGTTAGCGCTCAACAAACCGGACGCGCGGAGGCTGGCGCCCAGGCGCAACAGATACCGTTGCTCTCGGATTTGTTTGCGCGATACGAAGACTTCAATCGACTCTACGCCGAAAAACGCAAGGCCGGCGCGAACCTTTCGGCGGTTGAGCCGCTGCGCAAGCGCGGCGAAGAAGCCTTCAGGCGAGGTCATATCCCCGGCATCCTGGAGGTTCTCGGCGAAGCACAAGCGCTGCTGACGGGCAAGAAGTGGGACGATCGACAGCGGTTCATCTCCTCGCTCACTCTCGAAGTCGATCGCCTCGTCGTAGAACCCAATCAGATGTTGCAGGTCTCGCTCACGCGAATGTTTCAGGTGAACATCGATAAGGCGTTCACATCCGCGCCGACGGTGACGTTGACCGTCGTCGCAGGAGAACGCGCTGCAAGATCTCGCGAGGCACAAGCGGCGACCCAGCCTATCCAGCCGACGATCATCGCACAATCGTTGCCCGTTGCTGAGGCAATCAGCAATGCATCGCGCCGATTGCTGCTCCCCGACGGCGCATACGAGGTCGTCGCAAGCGTCGAAGCCGGAGGCCAGAAACTTGCCGAGATCAAGCGGCCTGTTTACGCGATCGGTAACTTCACCGACAGCGTAGCGCAAATGTCAAAGACGATCGCGGCGCTCAAGAACTCACCCGACGTTAAGATCAAAGCGCTTGCCGCAACACCCGAGTTTCAGCTTCAGCGTCTGGCGCAGTCGAGCAAATCGCGGGGCGAAGTCGATCTGAATCCCAACGAAGAAATCGATCGGATCGAAACGGAACTCGCTGCGCTTGCAAAGGGCCAGAATCCGTTCGCGAATGCCCGCGGGGAACTCGAGCGCGCTTATCAGGCGCCGGATGGAAAGCTGGTGCCTTATCGCTTCTACGTGCCGAAGAGCTACGATGGCGCGGCCGCGAAGCCGTTGGTGGTTCTGCTTCACGGCGCGCTTGGTGATGAGCGCTACTATTTTAGCGGGCTGTTTGATCCGGCGCTTATCGAAGGCGAAGCCGAGCGGCGAGGGTACATCCTCGTTGGCGTCAACGGCCGTGGCCGTTTTGCAAACTACGGCGGCGCGGCGCTCGACGATGTGTTCGCGGTTACCGATGCGATGACTCGCGATTACAAGATCGATCCGTCGAGGATCTATTTGGCCGGCCACTCGACTGGCGGCTTCGGCGTTTGGCTTGCGGCTTCGAGCAAGCCTGAGAAGTTCGCCGCACTTGCCGCGGTGTCCGGTGGTCCGCCGATGCAAGGCGACGCTCTCGCGTCGTTGCTAAAACCATTGAAGGGCATGCCTGCACTTATAGCTCACGGCGCGCAGGATGGAATCGTGCCGGCGCTGCTCTCAAAAACCATGGCGGCCGCCGCCGAGAAAGCCGGGCTAAAGGTCAACTATTTCGAGGTCCCCGATGGCGATCATATGAGCGTGGTCGCTTCAACGTTTCCGGTGATAATGGATTTCTTCGATAAGAACTCAAAGCCGGATGTGAAATAAGACCGGAACTCGAGGGCGCCCTGGCAAGATGTACATCACCGCAGAGACAATCGGCGAGCTCGAGAAGAAATACGGCCGTCCACAGGGACTCTCGTTTGCTTATTAGAAATGCATTGCTGGCGAGTGGCTCGACGGGCTTAAGATACCGATCCGAGCTTGCCGACGCGGTAGTGCAAAGGCTGATGGAGAACCGCTTGTTGCCCACTTCTTCAACATCGATTGAGCCTCTGGTATAATCCTTAAGAGTCGTTGAACCTGATCACCTCTCTAGTCTCTATCGTTCTACAACTGTGAAGGAGTGGCGATGTACGAACCATCTCGAGTGCTTTCCACAAGCCATAGGAGAGTGATTCTCACTCTCGCGGCGATCTCGTGTCTGTCCATTGGAATCGCGGTCGGCGTGATCGTAACGGAAGCCGCGCGGGCGCGGGCCGAAGACAACCGTCTTGCCATCAGCAACTCGCCGATGACGCCCGACGCTTTGTCGGCGGTGTTCGCGCGAGTCGCGCGCGATGTGGAGCCGTGCGTCGCCCACATAAAAGTCTACGAGAGTGAAGTATATGCGCGCGAAGGCACGGGTTCGGGCGTGATTGTGAATTCGGCGGGCTTCATTCTGACGAACGCACACGTCGTTTCGCGCGCTGTCAGAATACGGGTCAAGCTCGAAGATGGAACCGAGAATGACGCTAAGGTCATCGGCGTCGATACGCAAACCGATCTGGCGGTGATCAAGATCGAAGCGAAAAAACCGTTGCCGGTGGCTCGAATGGGCGATTCAGACAAGCTCAACGTCGGCGACTGGGTGCTGGCAATCGGATCCCCGTTCGGCCTGGAGCAGACGGTTACCGCCGGCATCATAAGCGCAAAAGACCGAGTGACCGACAGCGGCGCGACGCCGTTCCAACAATTTCTTCAGACCGACGCGGCGATCAATCCCGGAAACTCCGGAGGACCGCTCGTCAGCCTCGCCGGTGAGGTTATCGGCATCAACACTCAGATCGCAACCAACACCGGCGCCTATAACGGAATCGGGTTCGCTCTCCCGTCGGCGACGGCTGTCGACGTATACAATCAGCTCGTAAGCGAAGGACGGGTGCGTCGCGGATACCTGGGCATAGTCCCACAGGAGATGTCCCCTCAGATCGCTCGCCTGAACAAGATCCCGGACGGTCAGGGCGTGCTGGTCCGCGAGCTGACAAATCAGAACAGTCCGGCCGCGCAGGCGGGGCTTCAGAGCGGGGACGTGATCACAAGCGTAAATAGTCAAAAGGTGAAGAGCTCGCGTGAATTGATCCGGCGCATCGCTTCGCTCCCGGTTGGTAGTCTGGCTAACATAGATTACGTTCGGGCGGGCGAGCGTCACACGGCTTCAGTCAAGCTGGAAGAAAGGACGGAGGAGGCCGACACCAGTCCGGGTTTCAGGCCGCTTCCGACCGATCCGAAGAATCCGAGAGGCGGACCCGGCGGCGCTGCGCCCGACGCGCCAAAGACCAAGTCAGGACTCGGTATGAACGTAAAGACGCTTACACCCGAACTGGCCAAGCAAACCGGGCTCGAAGGAGCTCGCGGGGCCTTGGTGGTCAGCGTCACTCGTGGAGGAATTGCCGATGAGAACGGCCTGACTGCTGACGACGTGATTATCGAAGTCAACACGAAGACGGTAGCCAATCAGGAAGACTTCGCTCACACAACACGCGATCTGAAGAGCGGCGACGACGTTGTGATCAAGGTGTTACGAAAGGACCGGGGTCCGATGCGAAGGATGTGGATAGTGTCATTCACAATGCCGTAAGAAGAAGTCATTGGTCCTTGGTCATTGGTCATTGGTCCTTGGTCATTTTTGCTCTGTGATAATAATGACAAATAGCCAATGACCAATGACCAGTGACCAATGACCAATGACCAAGGACCAAGGACCAATGACCAATGACCAAGGACCAATGACAAACTTGCTTGACCCTTCTATATCTTCTGGTGTAGAGTTCCAATTGGGTAGATCAGCAAGCTGAAAGGGCAACGTCAGCGGTTCTAAAACCGAACTTGCCCGACGGTATCCGCAACCCTCCGACGAGTTCAGTTCGCGGCTCGTCGTCAATAAAACGAGTAAATTGATATGTCAACGGGTACGTCACCCATGAAGTCCTCAGTCCGAGGCGCATCTCCGTTCAAATGGTCACAAGGAGGTATCTGTGAGCTTCAAAATAGGCGAGAAGGTTGTCTATCCCAATCACGGTATAGGCGTAATCGAGAATATCACCACGACCGACATTGGAGGCATGCAGAATAGCTTTTACCTGCTCAGGCTGAAAGCTACCGAATCAACTGTCATGGTTCCGATAGCCAACGCGGTGGAAATCGGTCTAAGGTCGCCGATCAATAACAACCAGTGCGACCGGCTCCTCAAAGCTCTATCGGCGGATTTCACTAGCCCCCCAATCGATTGGAAAGATCGCTACAAAGAATTTCTCGAAAGAATGAAGACCGGGGACATATTTCACGTCGCAGAGGTTTTGAAAAATCTCACATACATATCAATGAGCAAGCCGCTCTCATTCCGAGAGAAACGCATGCTCGAACGCGCGCGCTATCTGGTAATCAGCGAGATGTCCACCGTCTGCCGCAAGTCGGAATGCGTTGTGGAACCGCTGGTTGACGCAGCCTTGAGGCAGTGCTGCTCGAAGCACACGCGCACGGCGCCGGTGAGGCCGCTCTCGAGGACGTCGCGCATCGCGACGGCGCACTGAATCAGGCAGTGCGCCCGTTGGGTCGGGAGCGAGTCCGCTTCCGCTCTGAATCAAAATCAGAACAATGGGCAGGACGCGAGTCAGGGCCGCGCGGCGGAGAGTTGTGCCTGGTCGCGCGGCCCTGAAGCGTAGCATTTCTGCTGGCAAGTTCAACTAAAGGCGTGTGCCGAAAGGGCGCAGGCAGGTTGTCTGTGCCTGCCAGTCTCAGCGATCCCGCTTTTCTTCGCATCCCAAACCTTGCTTTCTTCACATCCCAAAGACAGTATAATCACTTCGAGCCATTAGCACGGCAACATGAGCGCGGCAACATGAGCACGGCAACACAACAACGAAGTGACACCCTCCATCGGGCGATCAGCGGTCCACTGGACGAACGAGGTCAATGGACACTCGAGGCGGCATTTGACTACTGCGAGCGCCTCGCGCGTTCGCACTACGAAAACTTCCCGGTAGGCTCCGTGCTCATCCCAAAGCGGTTGAGAAAGCACTTTTATTCGATCTATGCGTTTGCCAGAGTGGCTGACGATTTCGCCGACGAAGGCTACGCCGAAAGCTACACCGCGCGCGCGAGGCTCGACCTGATTGATCAATGGCGTCTCATGCTGACGGAATCAGTCGCCGGCCGTGCAAAGCATCCGGTCTTCGTCGCGCTCGCCCAGACGCAGACGGAGTTCGACTTGCCGGTCGCACTGCTTGAAGATCTGCTCTCAGCCTTTGCGCAGGATGTGACAGTTCGCAGATACGGGAGCTTCGATCGGTTGCTTGATTATTGCCGGCGCTCCGCAAATCCGATCGGCAGGCTCATACTGCTGCTGTTCGGGTATCGAGATCCGCAGTTTCACCGTTGGTCGGACGATATCTGTACCGCGCTTCAGCTCGCAAATCACTGGCAGGACGTCGCGGTTGATCTCGATAAAGACCGAATCTACCTGCCGGAGGAAGACCTTTCTCACTTTGAGCTTACTGTCGATGACCTGATTCAGCGTCGCACTACTGAGAGGTTCAAGCGGCTGATGCAGTTTGAAGTCACAAGAACACGCGAGATGTTTGAAAGTGGAAAGCCCTTGTGCACTGCTGCGAGCGGGAGGCTGGGCATCGAGCTAAGAGCCGTCTGGCTCGGTGGCGTACGAATACTCGAGCGCATCAGGATGAATGGCTTTGACGTGTTTTCACAGAGGCCGGTAATAACCTCATCGGACAAGTTGAGAATTCTTTCGATAGCTGCGAGCAAGGCAGCCTTTCGGCGTTACTGATGGCGGCGACCTCCTCCTCAGCGGTTTCCCGGGCCCTAAACGCGCCGCGCAAGTTTGCGCGAGCGACCGCCTCGAATTTCTATTACTCATTTCTGTTGCTTCCCGCCGCCGAGCGTCGCGCGATCAAGGACGTCTACGCCTTCTGCCGCTTGCTCGACGACATCGTCGACGAAGATCAGACCGGGCGCAGCCCGTATGCTGAGTTACAGTATTGGCGCGGCGAAATAGAAGCGTGTTACCAGAGCGGTCCAACGAGCGAATTCGGCGAACGATTGCTGGTGTCAATTGAAGCGTTCGACTTGCCGAAGCAGCCGTTCCTCGATCTGATCGACGGTATGGAGATGGACTTGAAGTGGCATAGCTATCAAACGTTCGCCGATCTTCGAGAATACTGCTACCGGGCAGCGTCCGCGGTTGGTCTCATATGTATAGAGATCTTTGGATACGAATCGGCGCGCACGCGCGAATATGCAGTCAATCTCGGTCTCGCGCTGCAACTGACAAACATTCTTCGCGATTTGAAAGAAGACGCGGCGCGCGGACGGACTTACATCCCGCTTGAGGATCTCGAGCGGTTTGGGTATTCAGAACAAGATCTTCGCATGAACATTTACAATGCGCCGTTTGTCGAGCTGATGAAATATGAACACGCTCGCGCGCGTCTGTATTTCGAGAAAGCTGCCGCTTCCCTTCCCGAACAGGACCGCCCAACGATGTTCGCCGCTGAAATCATGGGGACGATTTACCGGGAAGTGCTCGAGCAGATACCGGCGGTTCAGTTTGATGTCTTTCGCAACCGGCTCACGGTTCCGAAATCCCGGCGTCTGAAAATCGCGTTCAGCATCTGGCTGAAGAGCAAACTTAAGAGGTAGCGTGATGGCATGGCGAGACGCGTTGTCATAATCGGAGGCGGGTTCGCCGGGCTCGCCTCAGGAGTCAGGCTGAGTGAGCGCGGCTACGAAGTGCTGGTGCTCGAGCGCCGCAACCATCTGGGCGGCCGCGCCTATTCCTTCATCGATTCAAAGACCGGCGACGTGGTTGATAACGGCCAGCACTTGTTCATGGGCTGCTATCATCACACGATCGCGTTTCTCAAAACGATAGATAGGCTCGACAGGTTGAGATTCCAGGAGCGGCCTCGTGTCGACTTCCTCGATCGTGAAGGCTTCGCCAGTTTCAATTGCCCGCCGCTTCCCGCGCCGCTGAACGTCCTCGCGGGGTTACTCAGAATGAAAGGGCTTGGCGTCGGAGACAAGCTTCGAGCGTTGAATCTTCGACGCGCGATCGGAGGTAACGGCAAGTTCTCGCCGGATGCGCTGTCCGTCGATCAATGGCTCGATGATCTCGGGCAGTCCGCCAACATCAAGACCCGATTTTGGAATCCGATGGTGATCGCGACCCTTAATCAGAGTCCTGACATCGCTTCGGCTCGAATGTTGAAAGTAGTTTTGCAAGAAGCTTTCGGCGGCGATTCAAAGAGCGCGAACATAGGAATCTCTCGTGTCGGCTTAAGCGATCTGTACACTGACGGCGCGACCGACTTCATCAGGTCACGGGGCGGCGATGTTCAAACCGGCGCCCACGTTCAACGGCTAATCGTCGAGGGCGGGCGAGTGAGGGCTGTTGAGCTTAGAGACGGTGAACGGATCGAAGCCGCGGATTACTTCATCAGCGCAGTTCCGCCCGCCGCGTTGTTTGCCATGTTGCCTGATGAGCTTCGAACCAGGGAGTTCGCTTCTCTAGAAAAGCTCGGGTCTTCGCCGATAGTGTCGATCAACCTTTGGTTCGACCGGCCGGTGATCGATCGCGAGTTCGTAGGCTTATTGGGTACTCGCAGCCAGTGGATTTTCAACAAAGACCTGATTCTGCCAACGGGCAAGCGATCCAATCAGATCGCGGTGATCATCAGCGCCGCGCGAGACTTTGTAGACTGGACCAGAAGCGATCTTGTCGAGATGGCGCTCGGCGACTTGCACGCGCTCTTGCCCGAGAGCCGCGCGGCAGTACTTCTTCACAGCGCGATCGTGAAAGAACGCGAAGCGACGCTCTCACACACAGTCGAGTCCGACAGCTTGCGACTCGGCCCGCGCACTTCAGTTTCTAATTTGATTCTTGCCGGAGACTGGACGGACACGGGATTGCCGGCGACTATCGAAAGCGCGGTGATGAGCGGAGATGTCGCGGCTCAGATATTATCAGGCTCTTGAAGTATCGAAGTCTGCGAATTCTAACACAGGTTCCTCAAGCGCTCTCAGATAGTACGCGAAGTCGTCCTTAAATTCGTCCATTGTTTCGCCCTGGGGATTTACTGGTTCCTCGGTGATTGAAATCGGCCTATTTCTTTTATAGTAGGCCTCGTGAATAGCATAGATATCCTCGCCCTTTACCACTCTATGCACTACTCGATAGTTCCAAGTCATCCTATTGCCTCACCCAAAATCTCAATGATTCGGTCTCTACTCGTTTTTCGTTGAACGTCTCGAAGTGGAGCGTTTGGAAACCGTTCTCCAGAAATCCTGATGGGATACACCTTCGCCGCGCTTTAGACTTCTTCTCGACTTATCTAACAAGGCTTGAAATCGCGGAGAATACGCCAGGACTAGACGCTCTAATTCTTCGTCATCCTTGGGTGCGAGCAATACCGCTGCAGGTTTTCCATTGCGGGTTATGATCACTGGTCCCTCACTCTCGGCCTTATCAACATAAGCGCTTAGCCGCGCTTTGACGTCTGCTAGCGACGCAATTTTCATAATTCGAACTCCTTTCCGCCGATCAAAAGTCGATTGCCCTCTTTAACGCCAATGGCCAGGATTGTAACGACGCGCCTGTCGCGGTCTATTTCGTAAAACACTCGAAACGAATTGCTCGGTCCAACCCGCAATTCCCAAGTTGCCCCAAACTCGGCTGCCTCTTTGAGAGGCTTGCGATTGCGAGTTCTCACTTCGGGCGTGTACGAGAGCTGCTGCTTGATGGCGGTTGCGATCAAACGATGATGTTTGTTTTCAATGTAGTCCATGTGATCATAGACCTCTAGCGCGTACGTGAGTTTGTATTTGGGCAGTCGCGCCATCGACTAGAATTATAGTCACGACAGTTTCATGGTCAACCGCAAATTCGAAGCGTCACGGACTCCAGCGAGTCGCCCGGCAGATGTGCTTCACAGCGTGACGGTAAAAGAACCCGAAGAGCGCCCTCCCACACAGTAGAGTCTGACAGCTTGCGGCTCGGCCCACGAACATCAATTTCTAATTTGATTCTTTCGCGAGACTGGACCGACACGGGATTGCCGGCCACCATCGAAAGCGCAGTGATGAGCGGAGATGTTGCGGCTCAAATCATTGAGGCTGGGAAATAATCGTACGACTCAGGCTTGGCGATCTTTGCGGTTCTTTGCGTCTTTGCGTTAAGAATTCATTTCACGCCAAGATTTCCTCGACGCCACAACTCAAAGAGAAATCGTTACTCACCTAACAGTTGATTGATTTCCGCTTCGAACACGTCTCTCTTGGTTATGCCAATGTGACGGAAACGAATGCGACCCTGCTTGTCGATCAAGATCGTCACCGGCAAAGTTGAATCATCCACTTTGAATGCCGGCGCAGTACTCTGATCGCCGATCGCTTGAGTGTAGTCCATCGGATGTGCCTTCAAGAACGGTTTCACTTTTGCCGCGCCTTCTTCATCGAGCGATATCGCGATCACCTCGAGCCCGCGAGACTGGTAGTCCTTCTTCAGCTGATTGAACATCGGGATCTCGGATATACACGGGACACACCACGTCGCCCAAAAATCTACGAGCGCAACTTTACCTCTCAGCGATTCGAGCTTCAGCGTGCCCCCGCTCAATAAGTTCAAGCTCAAGTCCGGCGCCGGCTCGGCCGGTGAGCCCGATGTAGCGTCCGCTACAGGAGCTTTTGTGTCGGCAACGTTCTTGGCTAGAGCCGTCGTGGCTGCGGCGGGTGAGGACTCGACTCTCTTCATCCTTGCGACGAATGCCGCCGGCTTCTCGAAGCCTTCAAGTCTCAGATCGGCAAGCTCGCGGCCGGTGCTGTCGAGAAACATCACGGTAGGGACTCCGCGAATCCCGAATCGCTTTCTCGCTCGACCTGCCTCTGAATCCGGGTCGTTGCTTGTGAGATTGAGCTTCAGAGTCACGAAGCGCTCTGCCTCTTTTTTAACCGTAGCATCGGTGAAAGTGGAGTGATCGAGTTCCTTGCACGGAATGCACCAGTCGGCATAGGTGTCGATGATGATGCCCCTTCCTTCTTTTTGAGCCTGCGCCAGAGCTTGTTCACTGTAAGGTTGCCACGCAAGCTCGGCCTCGGTCTTCTTCGGGAGCATCAGCATTACCGCGACTACGGCCGCGCCGACGCCGATCGCGCGCAACACCCATCCGAATTGTTTGGGCTTGGTGCGTCCGGCTTCCCAGAATAGAAGGTACAACGCGGAAAGGGCGAAGAACGTGACGAACACGTAGTTGGTGGCCGCGCCCAGCAGTGGCATGAGGAAATAAAGAGCCATCCCGATCAGCACAAGGCCGAATACCTTGCGCACGGTGACCATCCACAAACCCGATCGCGGAAGAGTCTTGAGCGCGCCCGAGAAAGTGCCGAGAACCAGATAGGGTGCGCCCAGTCCCAGCGCGAGCACAAAGAAAAGCATGAACCCGTAAGCCGCGCTTCCCTTCGTGCCTACGTGGACCAACAGGCCCAGCACGAACGGCCCGATGCAAGGCGCCGCTACGATACCCATCGTCAGTCCCATCACGAATGCGCCCAGCGCGCCGCTCGTCGATTGAGTGCTGCTCGTAGCCATTCGGTTCAGCGACTCCGGGAGCTTGAACTCGTACACGCCGAACATCGACAACGACAGCGCGATCATCAATCCTGCAAGAACGATCAGCACAATCGGATTCTGCAAGGCAGCGCCGAACAAGCCGCCCGACTTCGCCGCTATCACGCCGAGCAACGAATAGGTCAGCGCCATCCCGAGCACGTACATCGACGCCATAAAGAACGTTCGGCTGATCTTTGGCTTCCCTTCCTGCGCTGCGCTTTGATTGACGAAAAACCCAATCGTGATCGGAATGATCGGATAAACGCAGGGAGTTGTATTCAGCAGCAACCCCGCAAAGAACACACCAAGCAAGACCGACACGATGCCGCCCGTGGCCAGTTGGTCCGCAACCGAGTTCTTCGAGCCGCCTTGATACTCAACCAGGCTGTTTGTTGATTCGGCGATGATCGAGGCGTCCGGTTGCGCAGAAGCCTTCGCGAAAATCTCGGAGTTCGCGGCCTTGACCGCTTGTGTAGCCGCGATAACTTTAATCGGTATCTCGACGGTCAGATCGGCGGGAGCAAGGCATTGTGAGTCGTTGCAGGCCTGGACCGTAACCAGTGCGCGAATAGTCAAGGCGCCTTGCGGAAGCGACTTGTCCGCTTGAGCCTCGGCGGTGATGAACACCGTGCCTTCGTGAACCGCAAGCTCGGTGTCAGGTGAGAACTCGAACTTGCGATGCTTGGGCGCCGGGTACGTTTCAGCCGCAAAGCTGATGCCTTGAGGCGATTCGAGTTTGACGTTTGTCGCTATCAGAAAATCAAGCGTAGGGTGATGCGCGTTGATGTGATAGCCTTCGCCGACTTCAAGAGCGACTGCGACTTTGAACTTGTCGCCCGGACGCGCGGCGTCGACCGACGCGTAGCCTTTCGCTTTGACCACGCGCTCGCTGCCTTGCGCAAGAGCGAGCACAGGGAACAACAATATTAGCAAGGCGATAAGCGCGACATGTGAGGGCGTCCCTCCGTGGGCGCCCCTCCTCCGCGACACAACTCGGCTCGCAACCGAGGGGCGCCCACGGAGGGACGCCCCTACATTTGTCCCAACTTTGATTGTATTCATGCTCTCGATCACTTCCGTACCTCTTGAATCATGGCGCTTGTAATTTCATCGAGCGACAAAACAGTTCCCCCGTTCGCCGCCACAAACGCGTTGGCGTCGTCATTTTTCGAAAACGGCAGGAAGTCGGGGCCCATCGGTCCTTCGACCTTGCTCTTGTAGACAAACTTCGCCTGACGGGCGTCAGCAGGCTGCCTGGACTGGTAGTCTTTCACAATTATCTTTTGAATATTCGCTCGATCCTTGTGAGCATCATCAACGCCGTAACGAGCCGGAGACACGTAGAACGACAACATATCACCGGGCGATTCGAACATCAGTTTCGTGTGATCTTTGTAATAAATCTCCGCTGCCCAATCATCGGAGGCCTTGACCTGCATCCTGCAAACAGGGCAAGTTCCGAACGCCGCGGTTTCCGGCACGACGACCCCACCGCCGCAGGAAGAAGTCACAATCGAGACTGCAAGGAGCAGAGTCAACAACGCAAATTTGAATGCTCTCGGACGCCCCATTGCCCCATCGCCTCGTCGCCCCGTCGCCCCGTCTACTTCGGTGGTTGTCACTGTATCCATCCGCCTCCGATCACTGCGTCGTCGTCATAGAACACCGCCGCCTGACCCGGAGTGATTGCTGCCTGCGGCTCATCGAAGTCTACCTGTACCCGTCCGGCGTCAATTGCAGTTATCATCGCCGGAGCCTCCTGCGCGCGATAGCGTATTCGAACGCTTGCGCGCACCGGCGAATCGGGCCTTGCGATCGATATCCAGTTGACGCCCGTCGCAACGAAAGACTTGCCGTAAAGATCGTTGCGCTTTCCAACCACAAGCTGGTTACGCGGCACGTCGATCTTGACGACGTATAGTGCCTCACTGGAAGAAACACCGATGCCGCGCCGCTGGCCGATTGTGTAACGATGCAGGCCCGCGTGCTCGCCAACAACGCTTCCATCCGCAGTCGTGATGTCGCCGCCGGCGATGGAAGGCTCGCCCAGTTCGTACCGCGCATAGTTCTCGACAAACCGCGAGTAGTTCCCGTCGGGCACGAAGCATATCTCCTGGCTCTCGGGCTTTTCGGCAGTTTCGAGCCCCAGGTATCGCGCAATTTCGCGGACCTCCTTCTTGGTCATGTCTCCGAGTGGAAAGACCGCGTGCGAAAGCTGCTTCTGAGTCATTTCAAATAGAAAGTATGACTGGTCCTTCGACAAATCCCGGCCCTTCTTGAGCACGAAGCGGCCGGTGCTCTCGTCGTAATCAACGCGCGCATAGTGCCCAGTCGCGACTCGCTCAGCGCCAACTTCCCGAGCCAGAGCGACCAATCGCGCGAACTTAAGCTTTGTATTGCAAGACACACACGGAATGGGCGTGCGCCCCGCCAGGTAATCCTCGACGAAAGGACGCACAACCGCGCGTTCGAATTCGTCTTCGAGATTCAAAACGTAAAAAGGAATTCCCAGTCCGTGGGCTACATACCGAGCGTCGTAGACGTCGTCAAGTGAACAACACCGAGACGGTTGAGGCTCCTCATCGGGAGCGAGTCTTCGCCGCTGATTCCACAACTGCATCGTGAAGCCAACGACTTCACTGCCGTCGCGCCTCAATATTGCGGCCGCGACCGAACTGTCCACGCCGCCGCTCATTGCCACTGCTACAGTCATTCTTTAGACCGATCTTTGCCCGCGTGCTTTTGCGATGCTATGATTTCCGTTCGCCAACCGCACAGTAACGCGTACATGCTGTTGTCGAATCGTGAATTATACACAAGAGGAGCGTGATTCGTGAATCGTGATGCGTGAACCGAAATGCGTGACAGCGACGACCAAAAACGTCTCTCTCACGAATCACGTTTCACGCATCACGCATCAAGTCTCTTTATGGCCACTGTCGAGCAAGCAATCGAAAAGCACATCATCCCGTTGGAGCCCTACTATTTGCCCGTAGGCAAAGAGGTTGGGTTATTTGAAGCGGCCTATCGAGGCAAGCTCCCGGTCATGTTGAAAGGGCCGACCGGTTGCGGTAAGACTCGCTTCATCGAATACATGGCATGGCGGCTGAATCGTCCGCTCGTCACCGTCGCTTGTCACGAAGACCTGTCTGCGACCGATCTCGTGGGACGCTTCCTGCTCGAAGGCGATGAGACAGTCTGGCACGACGGGCCGCTCACCATCGCGGTCAAACATGGTGCGATTTGTTACCTTGACGAAGTGGTCGAAGCGCGTAAAGACACGATAGTTCTCATACACCCTCTGACAGACGATCGCCGGATACTGCCGGTCGAAAAGCGAGGCACCATCCTGCAAGCGCCCGATGAATTCATGCTGGTGGTGTCATACAATCCCGGCTATCAAAGCGTGCTCAAGGACTTGAAACAATCTACGCGGCAGCGATTCATTGGGCTGGAGTTCGATTACCCGCCTGCGCCGCTTGAAGCCGACATCCTGATGCACGAAGGCAAGATCGACGAGCAGACGGCGCGCGATCTGGTGCTGATCGGCGAGAAGGTCCGCAACCTGAAAGGTCACGGGCTCGAAGAGGGCGTATCGACGCGCTTGCTGGTCTATGCCGCGCAACTGGTCAGCAGCGGCATTCATCCTCACCTTGCCTGCGAAGTAGCGATCAGCAGCCCGATCACCGATGACAGCGAACTTCAACGGAGTATCAGGGAGATCGTGACTACGGTAATTTGAAAGGATTTAGGTATCATGTCTGCACGGTGAAAAAAATCCTTGATTGTTCAATACCGTTTCGTTCTTTATCCCCGATCCATCATTCCGCCAGTTTTCCCTGCAAGGGCGTGCTTAGCTCGGATTGCTTCAGCGCGGGCTTCCATTTGTGCCGCCTCGGTATTGCGTTGTGTCTTACGTAGAAGCTCAGAATAGGCTTCCAGGCTTCTGGCCTTATCGGGGTGATCTGGCCCCGGCACATTCTCGTAGATGGACAGCGCTTGCTTGTACGACAACTCCGCATCAGTGTACTTAACTTGTTCACGGTAGACGTTTGCCAAGTTGTGAAGGCTGCGGGCATAGTCTGGATGATCTAACCCTATCGCCTTTCCAAGGATGCGCAGCGCCTCCTCATATAGCGGCTCAGCAGCATCGTATTTGCCTTGCAGGTAGTAAAGCGCCGCCAAATTGTTCAGAGCCAGCGCCAGGCGATGATGGTTTGGCCCCAGTACCTTCTGTCTTATTCTCAGTGAGCGCTTGAGCAGCGGCTCTGCATCAACGTAGTTGTCCCGGTCAAGATAGATTCTTGCTAGCGTATCGAGACAGCTGGCCAAGGATGGATCGTCTGGGTCAAGTATCCTTTCTACGATTGCCAGTGACTGCTTGGATAGCGCCTCTGCATCATCGAATTTGCCCTGAGCAAGACGGAGCTGCGCCAAATCGTTAAGGCTCTCGGCCGTGTAAGAACTGTCTGGCCCGAGCGCGCGCTCATAGATCGCTAGCGACCTCTGGCAAAGAGGCTCTGCGTCGACGTATCTCCCCTGAGCTCGGTAGAGCTCAGCCAAGTTGTTAAGGGTCGTGGCGACGTTGGGATTGTCTGCCCCCCAGGCCCTCTCAAGAAGCAAGATGGATCGCCTGAGCAACGGCTCTGCCTCAGTGTACTTGCCCATATCACGAGAAAGGTTTGCTAAGTTATTGAGGCTCGCAGCTACGTCAGGATGATTTGGTCCCAAAACCCTCTCTTTGATTGACAGCGCCTGCTTTTGCAGGAATTCTGCCTCGGCATATTGGCCTCGGTCGTGACAATAGACTGCTACCCCGTTGAGAAACCGCCCTGCTTGTTTAGACGCGATGCCCCATTCCTCAATTAGCTTCGCAGCAGCCCTCGCGTGAGGAAGTAGGCGTTCGTATAGCGGCCAATTGTTAAAGTCTGGATCTGGAAGCGCTTGATTTAATGCATTGATTGTACGCTCCACCCAGAGCCGGCGCTTATCCAAGTTGATCATCGCCCGGCTTATACTACGAATAATACGCAGCAAAACATGATTGGCGCGTTGCCCTGACGTATCTACAGTCATCCTATCTATTAATACTTCCTGAACCAGTCGATGGATGTTGTATGTTTGCAAATCGCCATCAAAGCGAATGAGAGAATAGCGAGTCAAAGGTTCAAAGACTCTGTTGAGAACCAGCGGCTCATCATCGATATCCTCAAGCGAAACCGACAGGGCCGGGCCGAGTTCGGCTCTTCCTTTTGCGATAAGCTCAAGTGGGATGCTGTCCGGACTCAAGAACGCACTGAGGCGTAGCAGGTCAGAGGCCGCTTCAGATACTTTCTCCACTTCGCTGAAGTTCATCGCCCATGTTGTAGCGACCGATTCGGAATAGTCATCCGCTCGCGGGCCGGATTCTTTCAGTAACTCCAAACGACGTTTACGGTAGCTCGCAAGGTAGTCCCGAAACCTTGCCTTCTTTGCCAGGATAAAGGCGCCGGCCTGTTCGAGCGCAAGCGCCAGGCAGCCTAGCTCATCCGCGAGTTGGGCTGCTGCAACTCGCTCCGGCTCATTGCCGTCGTTGCGACCAGTGCGTTTGAAGAGGAACTCCAATGCCTCATTGGCTGCCATCGCCGGCAATTCCAGAGGCTTTGCGATGCCCAGCATGTCGAAGACCTGCGCGCGCGAGGTCAGCAGAATATGACCCGTTGGGTTGCGAGGGCGGAACTCCTTTACCAACTCCGGCGCGTCGGCGTTGTCGAAGATAAGGAGCCAGTTGTTATTTTGCTCAAGCCATACCTTGACGGCCCGAACAGCATCATCGGAGTTCTGGGCGTCCTTCTCCGACAAGTTTAGAACTCTTGCCATCTCTACGAACCCTGTCGTCAACGCAAGGCGCGAATTCGCTCTCATCCAGAATACAGCTTTGTAGTCGTCGCGGTGCCGGTAGGCATATTCAATCGCGGTTTGCGACTTGCCGATTCCGCCGAGGGCACTGATTGCGTGTGTCTGTGGGAGACCCGAAGCGCTCTTCTTCTTGAGTGCGTCACGCAGGTCCTTTAACACTTGCTCGCGGCCTGTAAAGAATTCGTTGCGCTGGTATGAGACGTTGAAGAGAGTTCGCGTATGACTCGGCGTGGCCGGCGTGATCTTATGCGACGGGTCGGGTGGATTGGCGGCTGCGTGGATCTTCTTTGCAATGCTCACAAGCTCGGCGTTCAAGTCGGATCCCTTGAGGCTATCAAGAGGCTTCGATGGCTCGTTGGCCGCCTGGTATTTAGCGATCTCAGTTTCTTCATACAGGCTCGCGGTCACCGCCACCCAGAGGATAGTAATGCCCTCTTTCTCCGCGGCCTCGAGCAACGGGGGCAGCTCATGTTCGGCAATGAAGTCTGATGCGAGAAAGTTTTGACTGACCAGAAGAACCGCTACCTTCGCCGTAGCCAGCGCGTTCGAGATCTCATCCTTCCACTTTGTTCCTGGTTTGATTTGGGTATCTGCCCAGACGGCGATCGCTTCTTTTCGAACTAGAGGCTTCAATGCAGTTTGAAGTCGGGCGAGCCACTTCTTATCGAAATGGCTATAGCTTATGAAGACTTGATCGCGTACCGGCTGTGCCATGCATTCTTCCTCGATGCGCGCGCATTCTACAGTCGATCAAGTCCCGCGGCAAGCAACAAGCTATCCCAATCAGTGACAAGCAATACTAACTCTTCACCGTAGCAGAAGCGTCGCGGCGCAGTAGATCCCGTGAAGACTACCATCAGCGTTGCCGTGCGTGCGTGCCCGCGTACCGGGACTGGAGTTTGGACATTTACAACCACGAAGTGGTTGCGACCCAAAGCCCAGAATTGCGGTACTCCGCTACCCTGGGTGACGGTGTCGTGCCGAGTCTAACCAACGGGGTTGCGGCGTCGCTCGCGAGGTAGATGAACGACGATGCGGCGGCAGTGGGTGATGATGCGATTGCAGGCCGCAACCCCTTCAGGGTTGGGCCAAACTAATTGCGTAGTCTCGGCACGACACCGTCACCCAGGGTAGCGGAGTACCGCAACCCTGGGCTTTTGGGACGAAACCCCTTCGGGGTTGTTCGCTGCCCACAGATAGTTGGTAAGGCAAGAGATTGAGAAAGGCAAAATGTCCAAACTCCAGTGCCCACTACGTGGGCTAGGCCCTCCGCAACGAAACTGAAATTCGTCCTACACTTGAAGTTACGATACCGAGCTACGACACGTGACTTACAAGCTCAATTGACAAGAGTGATAGAATAGCCGCCGGCCCCCGATTGACGAGATTTTCCTTACACCGAAATCGAGAATGCCTGGCCTCGTTAGCTACAACGGCCCCGGAACGTAATAGAGGAAAATATATGTCGCTGAAGAAAATCAGTGCTCATGTTTTTTGCTTTCTGCTTCTCGCCGGATTCGTGCTGCTAAGTACCGATCGTGCAAATGCAGATGACAGGATCCAAGCCAGAGTCGTCGGCTTTGCGGTAGATACTGACGGAGTCACGCCACAGCCAAACGCGTTGGTGAGACTAGGCGATAGAGTGACCGTCAGGATCGATCCACTCCCGACTCCGCCTGATCAGCAACCTGCAAAATCTCCGGCGCCGGCTACGGTGATGAATAATACCGGCTCAACCGATGACCAAAGCTGGATTCCGGGCCTTACGCATGCTCAGATTCTGAAGCTTGTTCCTTACCTGGCCGATCGTCCGTTGAAAGGTTTGTATCCGGAGACGGTCGATCCCGACAGCCACACACTCACCTTTCATCTGGACCGCACACAATCAACCCAGGAGGCTTGGACGGACCTGTTGAGGAACCCCGGATTCGACCCGAGAGAAATGACGTTCAGCGTCGGCCTTGAAGACAAAGCACAACTGCCGACCAAATCAAAGATCAACCTGGTCGTGATACCAAAGAAATGGTTCCTCGCCTCGATAGCGGTCTTCTTTATCCTGCTTTACATATTCTTTCGGCTGGCGGTGGCGACGTCCCTGTTACGCGATCCCGGGATAAGCGAGGGTCATATGCCCGGCTTCACCGTTTTGTGGCGGCGGCCGCCTGCGGATACCAGGCTGGGCCCATACTCGCTGTCTCGAACCCAGATGGCGTTCTGGTTTTTTTTGGTGATTACCGCATTTGTGCTTATCTGGATGATCATCGGTGATACGGACACGATAACGCCGGGCGTTCTGGTGCTCATCGGAATCAGCGCAGGCACCGCGCTTGGCGCCACGGCTATTGATTCGGGCAAGCGAAAGACAACGCCCGAGCCGGCGGTCGGTGCGGAATCGAAAGGCTTTCTCAATGACATACTGAGCGACGGAACCGGCGTCAGCTTTCATCGCTTTCAGATCGTCGTATGGACCATCGTGCTGGGCTTTATCTTTTCACGAAGAGTGCTGAACCACCTGGCGATGCCCGACTTTGGCACCAATCTTCTAACGCTGATGGGAATAAGCTCAGGAACATATCTGGGCTTGAAGCTTCCCGAGCAATTCGCTCCGGCGGCGCCTCCCGAGAAAACGCAAACGCGAGCGGATGCCGGCGGCCAGTCTCTCGAGAAGGATAACAATTGATGTCTTGAAAAAGATTGCGTAAGTGTGGCACTTTGTAATTGCTCCTTCGGTTCCATTCACAAAGAGAGAAGCGAATGGCTTCGGCAAACTGAGCTAGGGTGCGGTTGCAGTAATGGTAAAGGGTCAGCAGGCATGGATCAGGATTCGCGGCGCACCCAGTGACCCTGAGTCGTTCGACCTCGCAACATGGAATGGGATGTTCTGGGAGACACCTCGCGTCAACTCGCTGGGAGATACGATTCACATTCAGATAATGGACTACGTCGTCATTGAGAGCTTACCTGCTTCATCAAAGCCTGAGGCGCTCTATCGAAAGATTCAAAGGCTGGACGATGAACCGCTCTAGGAATAGCCGAGCCGAAAATTCAAGTCACATCCTGCGACCTCTCATTCTCGTCTTGCTGATGGAGAATCGGGCAAATGGCCAAAACCACCAGACCGACCAGGCTCAACCTCTCTCGGCGTGAGTTCGCGCGCGACGCCCAATGGTCGCTGCAACGGTCGTTGTTCCTAAACCGGGCGTCGGCAACGCCCCCCACTCGAAAACCGGAAGACCTTTATCGCAAGCTTCGCAACGACCATGTATGAATACATGATGTTCAAGTCTTGCGACCTCAGACAAAACAGGATCCCCATCCCGATCTGTCAGGTGATTCGGCCCTAACAGGCCAGAGTGCCGCTCTTATCAAAGAGGCAGCACTCTGACCAAATCATTCGCCAGTCATCGGAGCGGCAAACACGGAAAGATTATTTTTTGACTACATTCACCCGGACTGTCACTCCTCCGACAATTTGTTTCTTACTGTTCCTCTGCACAACGTGGAGATCAATAACATCTCCAGGTCTTGCCTCGGCAGGCGCTGACACCTTCAGCGTCAATTGCACCGGTGTCCTCGGTTGCAGCGTGATCGGAATGCCTGTCGATAGCCCCGGCTTAAACCCGATGGTAAGGCCGCCCGTGGCATCGGTAGTCACGTCTGTTCCTCTCGGGGCATCGTCGAACTCCACATCACCGCGTGACTCCGGCTCGCCGCTTGCGGACCCGAGGTCCAGCGTTGAGCCCTTGCCTAAGTTGAGACGAACCGGCGTGGCATTCGAGCCGGGCTGTGTAATCTCGACTCGAGTCGGCTCCAAAAAGCGAATGACCGGTGTTAGATCAACAGCCACACTCGGAGGCCCGGCGCTCTCGTCACCAACGACGGGAGAGACTTTGAACGGACCTGGGTCCGTTGCAATAATCGAGACAGGTATTTTAAGCCACTTCTCGGGGCGCAGGACTTCCAGCAAGAATCTCTCGGGGCGCAACAGGAACTGGCTTCCTACCTGAAAAGACATCCTTATCGAGTCGCCGGGGATCAAGTTGACGACGGTCATGTTCTTCTGGGCAAGGTTATTGTGCTCCCAGGTGTGACGCCCGGCCGGAACCGTGTCGACCGGCGTGTACACTGACGCGAGCCAACAAGCGTGAGTGCCGGTAGGCGGCACGAGCGCCTTGGGCCATTTCGCCTTCACGACGACGGATGCGCCGGGCGCCAGATTGTAGCCCACCGTGGCGCTGATGTAGGGGATCCAATCGCCGGGATAGACAAACTCAGTTCCCGCCCATGGCTTCACATTAAAGGTGACAACAAATGCCCTTGCGGTTTGCGTCCCCCGGTTTCGCACGCGCGCATAGAAGAAGTTATTCTGCCCGGATTCAGGCTCCTCATGGGTTGTGCCGTTATCGTCGGCGTTCCTGATCCAAAGGTCGGGCGAGTTCCAGAAGGTTGGTCCCGTGAAAGCATTTACACCCGGATCACCCACCGCATCCCGAATCCATAGATCAACGCCTGATGCAGGAGAGCGCAAAAGGCCGCGAGCATGAAAGCTGTTGAGCATCTCAATGAGATGCTTGCCTCGGAAGTCGTCAAGCTCGGCGTTAGTATCCATCAAGGCCTCGGCTCCATCAGGCATGCTGCCATTTGCGGCGACGGAGAAATGGCTGAGAATGAGCGTCTTAAGCAGCGCATTTGCGGCAGCCTGGCGCGTCGCTGCGCTCAGGGAATCGCCGCCGATGGTCCGATAAATGTTCCACAGAGCCGCGGACCATATCTCGCCATCGTCGTGCTCCTCACCGTGCCAATCCGTCGGATAGACCTTCGTGCCATCCACCCTTCGCAGCGCATGAGTAGGCTCATCGGCAAAACACCAGTCTTCAAACACTTCTCTTTGAAATCCGCCACCGCGCTCAGCGAAGTAGCAACACGCCAGGATGTCACCAAAACCTTCTCCCATGGCGCGGGTTTCGGCTCTGCCTGTGCCGGGATTTGTGACGCCCCAACCTGGCACCTGGTTATTCTGAATCGCATGCCCATATTCGTGCACCATCGAATCGGCATCCTCCCCGCGATCCGGCTTGCAAGGGCCAGAGTCGCCAAAGTGAATTCCCAAATCAACCGGGGAGAAAAACCCTCCGCCACCCGCTCCATCGTGAGCGTCGGCCGAGATCTGTGAGTTGTGCGCGGTGGTGATGCCAAGGCTGCTCTGAATGTATCTTTGAACATTATCAATGTGGTAGTACACCATCACGTTTTCAAACCGATCATCCCCGCTCGAATACTTGAAATTGTTCGCACTGACCTCAGTAGGCGGTGCGATATTGGGCGGGCCGAAGTTCCGCATCTTGACGTAGGGGCCTTCCAGCTTGTGAACTCCGCCTCCGAACGTGATGTCTTTTAGCGTTCTGGTCACCCGCTGCGCGTCTATGGTTGCGATCGGAGTTCCCCCAAAACCACAACTGCCGGCGGTGGCGGTCGGATCGCGAAAGGTATTATTGTTGGCAGTCACAACGGGATTTGGGTCGAATACAAATCCCTGACCATCAATGTTGAAGAGCAAGTCTTTTTTCTCCAGAATCCCACCCGAAGAAGCATCTACGATGATCCGCCAGTCGTGCGGCGGGTTGCGAGTGGGGATCAGCACTTTGTAAGCGAGTTTAAGCCCGGCGTCGGTGGGATAGTATACTAGCTCGGGGGTGCCCACATCCTGGCGCAGGATTGCGTCGCCCACGATCGCCATCGCCGCTTTCTGGCCCTGCTTGGGCGTCATCTTCTTGCTTCTGCTATCGGCTGCATCATCAGCCACCGTCGGGCGCGCGTGTCCCAGATCTATCTGCTTTACGCGATCTGACTTGTCTACTTGTACGACCACGGAGGAATCTACGACGGGGATTCCTTCATGCAATTGCTGAAAGTGGATAATATGTCTCGTCGGAGTCGAGACATCTTTAGTCACCTGGAGACTTTGTTCATCGGCCTTGAGGCCAAACGCGTCCGCATTCGCCTTTAGAAAATCTCTAATCGGTTCCTGCGCCTTATCGCCTGCCGCTCTGGAACTCGCGTCTGCCGATGGTAGAGGAAACTCGCCGCGAATCCTTCGCGGACGACCCGTGGCCTGGTCCCGGATCACTTCACTTTCAGCGAGTGATATTTTCGGTGCTGCTAATGATTCATCGGATGCGTTGACGCCAGCGGCGCGCGCTGGTGCTTTTGCTTTCCCTTTTGTTTTCTTTGCCTTTGATATTGCTTTCTTCGGTCGTTTCATTTCTTAGCTCCTTTGCGGTTTCTAATTCAGTTTCGATGTCAATTCACTGGCGGAACGCTCAAAGGTGTTTGAAGCCACTGAGACTCAAAGATACTAGCGGCACGAAAGTCAATGAACACACCGCCGTTATTGCTTCGTGGTCCTTTGAATATTGGTGTCTTCGCGGCATCGTTCCTGTTTTCAGCGTCCTGCTAGTGTCGAGTTCGCGCGGTAAACAACTGTCTTTCTCCTATCCAACTCTTGCTCTTTTCTCCTCCTACAGCTACTAGACGTAATCTGAGAGCTAACCTCCGCACAATTCTCGTAGCTATTTTGTTCTGCGCATCTTCAAACCATTGCCGACTGAACAAGCTTACGCTAGTATCGTCGCTCCAACTGGCTCGCGACTCCGCGCGAGCACAACCAATCAGCCGATTTTCGGCTGAGCGTCAGAAACTTGTGTAAGGGACGAGGAGGATCTTATGCCACCACGGCGGGCGGTTCCCAATGGACCGAAACTATCGAGGCGCGACTTCGCACGCCGCGCAGCCCTCGCCGCAGCGACCGCAACTCTCTCAACCACAACATCGGCGCATACAGAGAACTCGGCTCCGCAATCGGCTCAAGCAGAGAGCCCTCAAGCTGCTCAGCTATCGGCAGTCGGAGAAGCGCAACTCCAAACCATTCTAGCCAGGTCCGGCAAGTGGCTCACAAACGAGCAGAAGGCCGACCTTCGGCGACTGGTCGCGCAAGCTCAAAAGACGAGCGAGGCGCTCCGCTCCTTTTCACTCGACAACTCCGACGAGCCTGCGATGATCTTTCATGTCTATCGTTCGGACAGGTAATGAGTAGCGCAAGCTGATAGGAGGTGAACCGTGCTGGGCGAGGACATTCTTTATCTCTCTGTTCGAGAACTCAGTCAGCGCATCCGATCCCGCAAGGTATCTCCTATTGAACTCACCGAAAGCTATCTACGACGCAGCGAGGCAATCGGCGCGAAGCTGAATGCTTACGCTACTCTGACGCGCGAACTTGCATTACGGGAAGCGCGACAGGCCGAGCGCGAAATTCGAGCCGGGAAGTATCGCGGACCGCTGCACGGAATCCCATACGCGGCCAAGGACCTCCTCGCGGTCAAGGGGTACCCGACAACGTGGGGCGCGCGGCCTTACTCACATCAAAAGTTCGAGCACGATGCCACCGTAATCACGAAACTGCGCGCCGCCGGAGCGATCCTGATCGGGAAGGCCGCGATGATCGAGCTGGCTGGCGGAATGGGTTATCGCTTCGCGTCGGCTTCGTTAAGCGGGCCGGCCAAAAATCCCTGGGATCAGACCTGTTGGACCTGCGGCTCGTCGAGCGGCTCCGGCGCAATTGCCGGCGCGGCTCTCGCCGCTTTTGCGATCGGCACCGAAACATGGGGCTCCATTGTGTGTCCTTCTGCTTTCTGCGGAGTGTCGGGATTGCGGCCAACCTACGGTCGGGTGAGCCGGCACGGCGCGATGGCGTTGTCCTTTTCAATGGACAAGATTGGAGTGCTTGGCCGAACCGCCGACGACTGCGGAATGGTGCTCGCAAGCATCGCAGGTCATGACGCCCGGGACCCGGCGTCTCTGATCGACGCTGGATTCAACTACAACTCGGCGCCGCCCGCCAGGCCGTTGCGAATCGGCTGGCTTACGAACGCATGGAAAAAAGTATCGCCCGAGATTTCAGCGGCGTTGAATACCGCGGTGAACACATTAAAGAAGAGCGGCGCTGTAATAAAGGACACCAAACTGCCGGAGGGCCCGTGGGAAGCGGCGGCGGGAACGGTGATTTCAGTCGAAGGCGCGGCGGCGTTTGATTCACTAATCGAGTCGGGGCGGATCGCCGAGTTGAACGATCCGCTTGGAAAGATTGGAGCTTACGTCAATCAACAGATTCCTGCGTCAGATTATCTTCGTGCGATTCGCATTCGCGCCGTCCTTCAAAAGAAGATCGACGAGCTGTTCGGGCATTTCGATGTGATCGCCGCCGCTTCTTTGCCGGTCACTGCTTCTCCACTGAGTGCGAATCTCGAGACCGATCTCGATTTCGCCGATCCGCTCGGTGGGATCGGAAACTTCTGCGGCTTGCCGGCGGTGAGCGTCCCTTGTGGATTTGATTCCAGGAAGTTACCGGTTGGAATTCAGTTTGTCGGGCGCGCGCTCGAAGACCAGAAGGTGATCGCCGCGGCCCGGTTGTTTCAGCAACACACTGACTGGCATCGCAAGCGGCCGCCCGTCGGATGATAAGAATCAATAGACCGTGATGGCTTCTCTTATTATCGATTCAGGTCCGCGAACCGGTGAGAGGGTGACGCTCGAAAAGGACCGGGTGACCTTCGGCCGAAGCAAGACCTGCGATTGTGTGCTAACTCACCCAACCGTCTCTCGCGAACACTTTTACGTCGAGCGCAACAACGGAAAGCTCTTTCTCGTGGACCAGGGGGGCGAGAACGGGACTTACGTCAACGGGGAACTCGTATCGTGGGTCGAGCTTAAAGGAAGAGACAAGATCCGAGCCGGGCCGTTTACGATGATCTTCGAAGAGGCTGACGCGCCAACCGGCGCAACCGAAGCGCAAGCCGCCGGTGTCTCGCAAACGGCGTCTCGCGAGTTGGCTTTTGACTCGTCGGCAATAGAGACCTATCCGCGCGAGTATCTGCAGGGAATCGAGGATTTCAATGCGGGCCGCTACTTCGATGCGCACGAGATTTGGGAAGAGGTTTGGCTGCGGTCTTCGGGCGACACCAAGCTGTTCTATCAGATGTTGATACAGGCGGCGGTCGGCCTGCACCATTATGAGCGCGGCAATGCTCGAGGCGCTCGCGGAATGCACGCCAACGTTATAGAGAAACTGGGCCGGCTGCCCTCGGTGTTTATGTCGCTGGATCTCGCCGACTTCTCTCGCCAATTCAAAGTCGCACTCGCAGAGTTGATTGATAACAACAACGAAGCCGCGACGGTGGATGACCGGCACCGGCCGCGGATCGAGCTTCTAAGCGTTAGTGAGGGCTGAGCCGCCTGTGATATATCCGTGCTGATCCGTCAAATCCGAAGCGGGTGTTCAGAGTACCGACTCTAGTCGGGCAGTGTCTTGCTATTTCAAGGCATCGGTGTTGTACCGCACTGCCCGACTAAAGTCGGTACTCTGAACGCCCGCTTCGGATTTGACGGACTAGCACGGATACTAATAAGCATGCGAGATAAACACGCGGAAATCGTCCAGGCGCTTCAGTCCATAGTTGGCCCTGATCACGTCACAGCAAACACTTCGCTGAAGGTCGACGGCCTCACTCCAAAGCTGCTCGCCCGCCCCGCCTCCGCCGAAAAAGTGGTCGCGTGTTTGAAGGTTTGCTCGGAGCATGCCGCCGCGGTCATACCAGCCGGACGAATGAACTGGCTCGATTGCGGGAACCCGCTAAGACGAGCAGAGGTAATTTTGAGTCTCGATAGAATGTGCCGGATCATCGATTACAGCGCGGCGGATTTGACTGCGACCGTGGAGGCCGGGCTTTCGTTGACTGCATTGAACGAAGTGACGATGAAACAGCGCCAGTGGCTGCCGCTCGATCCTCCGGGCTTCACATCGGCCTCGGTCGGCGCAGTCGCCGCTTGCAATTCGAGCGGCGCGTTACGCCTTGGATTCGGAACGCCGCGAGACTTCGTCATCGGACTAAAGCTCGCGCACGCTGATGGGACCGAATCTAAGTCGGGCGGCCGAGTTGTAAAGAACGTGGCGGGCTACGATTTGAATAAGCTCTATGTCGGGAGCTACGGGACGCTGGCCGTCATCACCGAGTTGACCTTCAAGCTTCGTCCGCTGGCCGAGCGAAGCGCTACGCTGATGATCACATCGCGCTATCGCGGGCCGCTCTTCCTGTTCGCGAGAAAGCTCCTTGCCTCGGAGCTTCAACCGGCGTCCGTTATCCTTACGAGGCGGTTGTCTCGAGCGCGTATTCAGCTTCCCGACGACGCGCTGTTAGTTCGTTTCATCGATAGCGAAGCCGCGGTCGAGCATCAGTTGTCATCGGTGCGCGAGTTAATCGGTGAGGACCTCAAAACCAGGCAGCTCAACGACACCGAAGCCAAAGCAGTCTGGTCGGAAGTTGCGGACTTCGGCCAACATTCGATACGAGTGAGATTCAGCGTACCGCTGTCGGCAGCGCCCGCGGAATTCGAGAAGGCGTTCCTTGCGCACCTCGAGTGTGTTGCCTGCGCCGACATTGGGGTTGGTATAATTCGAGTTGGGTTCGACGCAGATGAGCGCGCGGTGGTCGCTCAGATCAAAAAGCTCCGCTCGAATGCGGTGGCCGCGGGTGGCTCGCTCGTGATTGAAAAAGCGCCGGCCGAAGTAAGACTGAAAGCAGACGCCTGGGGAGAAGTTGGATCGACCGCACCGCTGATGCGTTCTCTCAAAGACAAGTTCGATCCGCAGTCGCTATTGAATCCGGGAAAGTTCGTCGCGGGCATATGACCATGGATTCACCCGCACAAAAGCCAACCGCTCGCGGCGCGCTGGCGTCATTGCTTGAGGCAAACACCGACAAGCTGCTCACCTGCGTGCATTGCGGCTTGTGTCTCCCCGCGTGTCCGACTTATCGGCAGCTTGGTAATGAAAATGACTCGCCGCGCGGACGCGTGTACTTGATGCGTGGCGTGGTCGAAGGAAGGATTGATATTCGGGACAGCTTCATT
>Ga0134124_10000536_pt1 | contig 31979 bp, 20 predicted proteins | sample KB304_FD_96880 | JGI IMG/M metagenome (GOLD analysis project Ga0134124, IMG submission 96880) | Terrestrial soil microbial communities without Nitrogen fertilizer from Kellogg Biological Station, Michigan, USA - KB3-0-4 | ecosystem: Environmental > Terrestrial > Soil > Unclassified ... | reverse complement strand
GTTCTTGCGGTAATAGTCGAGCGCATCGCGCATCACGCTGAGCATGCGATCGACGTTCATCGGATGGTTGGGGTAGTAGTAAACGCTGGTCTTCACGCCGCTCGCGTCTTCCGACTTCACGGCATAGCGCGCCGATTGGATGGTGATGAAGTTGAGCGTCGGGATCGGCGACACGAAGCGAGCCGTGCGGCGGCCGTTGGCAACGGTGTTGGACACCTCGGCGCCCGTGACCACCAGCGTCTGGTCGGCATCGGTCGTCACGGTAATGTCCGTGTTGACGCGCTCCACACCCGCGTAGCTCTTGTTCAGCCCCGCCGTGTCCTCCAGCGGCGGCGTCGGCAGTTCCGGCGGCAGGCCGTACTTGCGGCGCTTGACGTTACCCTGCAGGAAGTCCGACCGTCTCATGCCCAGCGCCGGCGCAAAGAAGAGATTGGTCAGATAAGCCCCGTTCGGCGCCGGTTGCGCGTGAACCTCATAGGCGCGGCGTTCATTCGGCAGCGCCGACAGTCCGCGCTTCTCCAGGACGGTGCGGAAGGTCAGCGTGCCGGTTGCGCCCGGCTGCAGCGGCTGATCGAACTGGAAAATGCGATGCATGTTCGGCTGGTCGTCATGCACCAGCTTTGCGCCGGGTACCGACAACTCCTCCACGCGCACGCTGGGCAGCTGCATGCGAACGTGCAAAGTGTCGATCGGCGACGACGTCGCATTGACGAAATGATACGTGCCGTCGAACTGCACCCACCGCCGCGACGGTTGCAGATCGACGTCGAGCTTGATGTCGGTCAGCCGTGGCTCCGGCAACCCGAGGTATTTGGAATAGTCCTTCTCGTACTGCGCGGCCCGCGCATCCTCCTTGTCGCCAGCGCTCCAGTAGTGGTTGAGGATGTTCATGTTGTAGAAGAGCCAGCCGCCCATCGCGATGGTGACGACGAGAGCGATCGACAGGATCGTCAGCGGCGCGCCGCGCAGGCGCAGTGGCAGCGTGCGCCACTGATCCTTGAGCGTGACCCCGGTGCCACGGCGCCACATGAGGTGACCGACCACGACCAGGATCACCGCGAAGATCGTCCAGTAGACACGCATCGCCCAGGCCGTGTCGCCACCGTTGTCCGCGCCGTTCATGTCGGAGAGCGGCGCGTTCGCTTCCGCATAGTTGAACAGCGGATGGTCGAGCCCCAGTCCGGCAAAGACCGTGGTGGAGACCAGGTACAACAGCATCAGTCCCCAGCCGACGAACTTGTTCGGGCTGATGGCCTGGACCACGATCGCCAGCACCGAAATATGCAGCACGTAGAGCGCGCTCGGCAGGACGAACCAGGCGAGCCACTGCCCGAGCTCGATGTCGGTAAGACCGCGCACGAACTGGAACACGATCGATTCCACCAGCACGACCACGACGCAAAGCACCAGCAGCGCCCCCACTACGCCGGCGAGCTTGGAGATGAGAAAGATCCAGTTGGGCAGCGGCGTCGCATCGACGATCTCGTTGATACGGCGCTCGCGCTCGCGCCAGACGACCTCACCGGCGAAGTAGATCGCCATCAGCAGCGTGATCAGAATCGATGTACCGCGGACCACGTCGACGATTGCGAACGTGCGCGGCCACATCGGCACGTCGTAGAAGCGCCCGGCGAGGTTCAGCGTAGAGAACAAGTTGATCGCACCGACGAGCGCGAGCACCCAGAACGCCGGGCTCTTGAAGACCAGCTTCATCTCGAACAACGCGCGCGTGTAGACCTGATGCCAGGCCGCGACGGCAGGCGTGTTGGCCGGCAGCCGCTCGACGAGCACCGGCTTCGTCTCGGCGAGCTTCTGCTGCTGTTTTGCCTGGCGCTTCATGCTGCGCTTCGAGGCACCGCGCTCGGCGAAGTTGAAGCGCCAGATCGAAACGGCGACGATCGCGGCGGAAATCGCCAGCCATACCAATCGATGGCTCAGCAGCGCGCTGGTGAGCTCGAGCGGCTGCGTGTTCGCTTGCGCCGGCGTCAGATAGCGGACACCCAGGCTGTAAGCAACCGTGCCGAAGGGCTCCAGATACGCTGCGACCGACAGATCCGGCCACTTGCGCAGCATCGCGGTCAGCGCGAAGTACGCGAACATGAACAGGATCACCGTCAGGTAGCTGTACGTAACCGAGCGCGTCCAGCATGCAACGGCGAAGAAGATCGCTGCGGTCATCAGCACGTTCGGCAGCGCGAGCACGAAGTAGCTGAACAGGTAATCGCCCAGGCGGTTCGGCCCGAGCAGCTCGGGATTGACCCATGGCATGTACGTGCCGATCCAGATGGCCAGCGGCACTGCCAGGAATGCGACTGCGGCGCCGAGGAACGCGCCGCTGAAGCGGCCGAGCATGTACGGCACCTTGCCGATCTTGGTCGAGCGGATGATGCCGCCGAAGCCGGTCTCGTCGTCACGCACCACGACGTTGCCGACGAACGCGGTCGTCACGAACATGAAGAACAGCGACATGATCAGCTGGATCTGCGCGATCGCCGTCGGTGCGTTCGTGTGGATGTTGCCGCCGCTGCCGAGCCGGATCGACTCCGCCGTCGTCGCACCGAAGGTCAGCAGGAAGAACAGCGTGATGCCGACCCAGAAGACCGGGTTGCGTAGCTGGTAGCGCAGCTCGAAGCGCGCGATCGTAGCGAACACTGGGTGACCCCTATGCGGCCTTCTGCGCCGCGGTGCGCCGCGCGCGCGTCAGAGTCGAGAGATAGACATCCTCGAGTCCGCCCTCGACCAGCTCGAAGCCGTTGCCGGGATCCTGATCGGACAACACGTGCACGATCGTGCGGCCGGCGAACAGCCGGGTCGCGATCACTTCGTAAGCGGCCTTCATCTCGTCGAGGCGATTGCGCTCGATCGTCTTGGCCCACACGGTGCCGCGGCAACGCTGGATCAGCTCGGCCGGTGCCCCGTCGAGCTGAATGCGGCCAGCGGCGAGCACTGCCATGCGCGGGCACAGATCCGCGACGTCCTCGACGATATGCGTCGAGAGGATCACGACGATGTTCTCGCCGATTTCGACCAGCAGGTTGTAGAAGCGATTGCGCTCTTCCGGATCGAGGCCGGCAGTCGGCTCGTCGACGATCATCAGCGCCGGATTGCCGATCAGCGCCTGCGCGATGCCGAACCGCTGGCGCATGCCGCCGGAGTAGCCGGCGACCATCTTGGTGCGAACGTTCCACAGATTCGTCTGCACCAGCAGCGTCTCCACCGTCGCCTTGCGATCCGCAGCGACAGTGATGCCCTTGAGCGAAGCCATGTGATCGAGCAGCTCGTACGCCGACACGCGCGGATAGACACCGAAATCCTGCGGCAGATAGCCGAGCGTCGCGCGCAGCCGGCCGGGCTCGGCCAGCACGTCGATATCGCCAAAGCGGATCGCGCCCGCCGTGGGTGTCTGCAGCGTCGCGATCGTGCGCATCAGCGACGATTTGCCGGCGCCGTTCGGACCGAGCAGCCCGAACATCCCCTTGCCGATGGACAGCGTCACGCCATCGAGCGCGCGCGTGCCGTTCGGGTAAACATGCTCCACACCTTGTAATTGCAGCATTCCCCAACCTGATAGTTATAGGGCTGCGCAACCCTACTTATGGTGCCTGCGCTGACTGCAGCTTTTTTAGCACGGGCGCCCTATCACCGAATCTAATTGTGGTAATGAACCCCATAACGGCCACTAATGCGCACGCTGCCGGCTCAGCTGCGCATGCTGCCGAGCTCGTACAGGAACTCGACGAAGCCCATCTGCACCTCTCGCAGGCCGGCGACCTTCGTTGTGTTGCTCTCGATGAGGTAGTACTCATCGGGAGCGTGCGCGCGCCCGCCGTGCCCGAGACCGAACTGGTTGAAGGGCTTGCGCAGCGGCTCGCCGGTGAAGATATAGCCCGGATAGGAACCGGCGATGCGCGGCAGCACGGAATGCGAAACGCCCAGGCGCTGCAGCGTAGCCCGCTCGGCGCGAATCAGATTGCTGTTCTCCGCCGTCGCGGTCGGGTCGTAGGCGCCGCCGAACTTGATCTCGATGTCGCCGAACCCGCGCTTATCCAGATGAGCGCGCAGCTTGGCCATGCAGTCCCTGGCGGTCATGTCCGGCACCAGGCGCATGTCGAGCTTGGCGCTGGCCTTCGCCGGCAGAATGGTTTTACCGCCAACGCCGGTATAGCCGGCGATCATGCCCTCGATGTTCACCGTTGGCTGCGCCGCGCCCTGCTCGATCGACTTCTGCCAGGACATGTCGTCGATCCAGCGCTTGACGCCGGCCGCTTCCATAGCTTCCTTCTCGCTGCTGGTGCGCGCCTGCTCGGCGATCAAGTCGAGCTCGCGCTGCGTGAGCGGACGCACGTGTTCGAACCAGCCATCGATGGCCGGCGTGTTGCCGCCATCGCGCACCAGAGAGTGCAGCGCGTCCACGAGGTGCCACACGGGACTGTCGATATAGGCTTTGCCGCCGGAGTGCGTGTCGCGCGACGGCCCGCGTCCCCAGCGCTCGCCGCTGCAGATCAGCTCGCACTCGATGATGCCTTTTGCGCCGAGACAGATCGCGATATCGCCACCGGGCTCTTGCAGGTTGGTCGGCATGAAGACGGCGTCGGCGCGCTGCATAGAGGCGAGGACTTCGGCGTCGTTCAGTGCATTGTGGAAGTTCGGCGAGCCGATCTCCTCCTCGCCTTCCGCCAGCAGCACGAGATTGACCGGCAGCTTGACGCCTGCCGCCTTGAACGCGTGCAGCGTTGCCAGGAACGTACCTTCCGGACCCTTGTGATTGATCGCGCCGCGACCGCGCAGCGCGCGCCCCAACGGATGGTCGAAGAGCTGACCCTCCAGCGGCGGCGACGTCCACTCGGATGCGTCGTACTGCTTCACGTCGTACATGAAGTACAGACCGATGGTGCGCTTGGCACCCGCATCGAGCACGCCGAACACGGCGGGGCTGCCGCCGGTCGGCACCTTGCGCACCTTGCCGAAGCCCGCGTCGGTCGCGAGCTTCGCGAAGTAGTCTGCGCCTTCCTCGATGTTGAGCTTCTCGGCGGCGATGGTCGGCAGCTTGATCCATTCCTGGATGCGGCGGATCGCGTCATCGAACCCGGCATCGACGGCCTTCTTGAGAGCTTTCAGATTGCGGTCGGGAACTGCTGCGAAAGCTCCCGCGGCAGACAGTGCGGCCGCGGTCGCCATTGCGCCCTGGATCATGTTGCGTCTGTTCATTTACTTGCCTTGCAGGAAGTCCACCGCGATCGTGGCCAGGGTGCGGCTGGCGACCGGCAGCGCCGACTCGTCGAGGAAGAATTTGCCGGAGTGATTGACCGCGGCCTGCTTCGGGTCCTGATCGCGCGGCGTGACGCCGACGAAGAAGAAGAACCCGGGCACGCCGGTCGAGGTGAAGTACGGGAAGTCTTCCGATCCCATCTCCAGCTCATGCTCGACGACGCGATCGGCGCCCGCAGCCTTGCGCAGCGAAGGCAGCACACGCTGCGTCAGTTTCGGATCGTTGATCGTGACGGGATAGCGATACGTCTGCATCGTCAGCGTCGCGCCCGCGCCGCTGGAGGACGCAATGTCGCTCGCGGTGCGGCGCATGCGCTCGATGATGTCGAGTCGCATGGCGTCATCGAACGTGCGCAGCGTGCCGTACATCTTCACGTTGTCAGGAATGATGTTGCTGCGAACGCCGCCGTCGAACTTGCCGATCGTCAGCACTGCCGGCAGTCGAATGTCGATCTGACGGCTGACGATAGTCTGCAGACCCACGACGATCTGCGAAGCGGCGACGATCGGATCCACGCCCGCCCACGGCCGCGAGCCGTGCGACGCCTTGCCGGTCACATCGATGCGGAACATGTCCGCGGCCGCCATGAACGGTCCGGAGCGATAACGGATCTCGCCAGCCGGCAGACCCGCGAACACGTGCAAGCCGAAAACCGCATCGGGCTTGAGATCGCCGAAGACGTTCTGCTTCATCATGTAGCCCGCGCCGCCCTCCTCGCCATCCGGCGGGCCTTCCTCGGCCGGCTGGAAGATGAACAGCACCGTGCCCGGCAGATCCTGTCGCAGCGAGGTCAGCGCTTCCGCGATCCCCATCAGGTTGGCGGTGTGACTGTCGTGACCACACGCGTGCATCACGCCGACGGTCTTGCCGAGATAGTCGGCCGTGACGGTGGACTTGAACGGCACGTCGACCTCTTCGACGACCGGATTCGCATCCATGTCGGCGCGGATTGCAATGGTCGGACCGGGCTTGCCGCCCTTGAGCACCCCCGTGACGCCGTTGTGCGCGATGCCCGTCTTCACCTCGAGCCCGAGCTTCTTCAGATGATCGGCGACGAGCTTGGCCGTGCGCGTCTCGCGATTGCTCAGCTCAGGATGCTGGTGAATATCGCGACGCCACGCGACGATCTTGCTGTCGACCTTCGTGAGCGCGGCGTCGAGTTGCTGCTGGGTGATCTCGGCTGAGGCGATCGTGGGTAGCCACAGCGCCGCGAGCAAAATGACGAGAGAAGAACAAGATCTCTCGCCAAGACGCGAAGACGCCAAGGCGGATAAGCAGAATTCTGAATTCCGGATCTTGGAATTCTGAACTCCAGAAGTCCGGCTTCTTAACCTGGCGTCTTGGCGTCCTGGCGAGAACTCTTTCTTCATTCCGCGTGCGTCATATCGCGACATTGAATATTTCCCCCTGTTCTGAGTTCACTTCTCACGCTTCCCCTGATACCTGAGCACTTCGCCGCCGATCATCACCAGCGACGGATGGCCGAGCGCCTTGAACGACTCGAGCGGATTGCCGTCGACGATCTGCAGGTCGGCGAGCTTGCCCTTCTCGAGCGTGCCGAGCTCGTCCTCGCGGCCGAGAATGATCGCGCCGTTCTTGGTAGCGGCCGTGATCGTCTCGAGCGGTGTCATGCCGAGCCGCGTGTAATGCTCGAGCTCGGTGACGTACATCTGCGGATAGTTCTTGTCCGCGAGCTCCAGGATCGCGTCGGTGCCGACGCCCATGAGGATCTTCCGCTTGTGAGCCTCTTTGAACAGCTTGTCGTGCAGCGCCATCGACCAGCCGCGCTTGTGCTCCAGGTACTGGATCTGCGGCAGCACGGTCGGATTGCTGTAGAGCAGGTGCATGACTTCCATCGTCGGGATGACGGCGATGCCTTTCTTCGCCATCAGGTCGAGATCCTCGACCGGCATGTACAGGTGCTCGATGCATTGCACGTTCGCGTTGATCGCACGCCGCGTCATGCTCTCCGGCTCGGTGTCCGAGTAGCCGCCGCCGTGACTCGTGATGTGCATGCGATGGATCTTGGCTTCGTCGACCGCCGCATCTGCCTCTTCCTGCGTGTAGGGCGGCGAAATCTTGATGTAGTGAAAGCCGGCCCCGTACATCTTGCGCACCGCTTCGCGGAACCCGTAAGGACCGGTCGCGAAGTAAGACCACTCAGGCCCGTGGCCGCCGGTCGTCGTGATGAGCTGTCCGACGGAATGCAGCCGCAGCGAGTGGATGTAGCCGACACGCTGCGCCTCCTCCAGCGCCTGCATCGGCTCGATCATGCCTGCGACGTCGCGTGCCGAGGTCACGCCCGAGTCGACGTACATGTCCATGAAATGCAGCCCGCGCAGCGTCGAGAGACTCTTCGACGGATCCGGCGCACCGTCGCGCGGATAGACGAAGTGCATGTGCATGTCGATGAAGCCGGGCAGCACGTACTTACCCGTCGCGTCATAGCGCTTGGCATCAGCGGGAATCTGCACCGTGCCCGCAGGCCCGGCCGCCACGATGCGATCGTCGTTGACGAGCACGGTTGCATTGGCGACCGGCTGCCCGCCATTGCCGTCGATCAGCGTACCGCCCGTGATGGCAATCGGCGCGCCGAATGCCCGGCTCGCGAGTGCAACCATCGCGACCAACAACAGCAGACATCTCAAGGGCACTTTCACGATGCTGTTCCTCCTGGTGTATGCAGATCAGCTCGCAGTCGGGAATACATACGATGCGCCGGATGAGGTCTCCAGCTGCGGCCAGCGCGACGTGATGACTTTTGCGCGCGTGTAGAACGCGACGCCTTCGGCGCCATGGATATGGCGCTCGCCGAACAGCGAGTCCTTCCAGCCGCCGAACGAGTAGTAGGCCATCGGCACGGGAATCGGCACGTTGATGCCGATCATTCCCACCTTCACGCCGCGTTGGAATTCGCGCGCTGCCGCGCCGCTCGAGGTGAAGATCGACGTGCCATTGCCGTAGGGATTCGCGTTTATGAGATCGATAGCCTCACGCACCGACTGCGCGCGCACGACCGACAGCACCGGACCGAAAATCTCTTCGCGGTAGACGTCCATCTCCGGCGTGACGCGATCGATGACCGTCGGGCCGACAAAGAAGCCCTTCTCATGACCTGGCACCACGAGCGTGCGGCCGTCGAGTGCGACGCGAGCGCCCTGCTCCGCTCCGGTACCGATCAGACGCGAGATTCTTGCTTTCGCCTCACTCGTGATCACCGGTCCCATCTCGCTGGTGCCATCGCGTCCCGGACCGACCCTGATGGCTGCAGCCTTGCGAGCAACCGCTTCGACCAACTCTTCAGCGGCTTCACCGACAGCCACCGCGGCGGAAATCGCCATGCATCGCTCGCCGGCCGAGCCGAAGGCCGCTGCAGCGAGCTGCTCGGCAGCGAATGCGCGATCTGCATCAGGCAGCACGATTGCGTGGTTCTTCGCACCACCGAGCGCTTGCACGCGCTTGCCAGCTGCCGTTCCACGCGTATGGATGTACTTGGCGATCGGCGTCGAGCCGACGAACGAGATCGCAGCGACCCCGGGGTGATCGATGAGCGCATCGACAGCGGTCTTGTCGCCATGCACGACGTTGAATACGCCATCGGGTAGTCCGGCTTCGCTCCAGAGCTGTGCGAGCAGCATCGAAGCGCTCGGGTCACGCTCGCTCGGCTTGAGCACGAACGTGTTGCCGCAGGCGATAGCTACCGGAAACATCCACATCGGCACCATCGCGGGGAAGTTGAACGGCGTGATCCCTGCGACCACGCCGAGCGGCTCGCGAAACGAAAACAGGTCGACGCCGGAAGACACCTGATCGGAATAGTCGCCCTTCAGCAGCGTCGGAATGCCGCAGGCGAATTCGACGACTTCGAGGCCGCGCTGCACTTCGCCTTCTGCGTCGCTGACGACTTTGCCGTGCTCGTCCGAGATCGCCTCTGCGATCGCGCGACGATGCGCATTGACGAGTTCGCGAAACGCGAACAAGACGCGCGTGCGCCGGCTCAGCGAGACCTGTGACCAGGATTCGAAGGCGACACTCGCAACCTGCACCGCGCGATCGACATCAGCGACGCCGGCCAGCGTAACCCACGCTTGCTGCACGCCGGTCGCGGGATTCCAGACCGGCGAGCGGCGCTCGGATTTTCCGGAGTACGGTCCGCCGCCAATCCAATGAGTGATCGTCCTGGTCATGCGCGCCGTCAGTTCATACCGAGTGATTGGTGGATGAAGGCGAGCGAGTCGGCCGCGAGGTCGATCTCCTTCGTGACCGGGCGGCCCATGCCATGGCCGGTTCGTGTGTCGATGCGGATCAGCACCGGCGCGTCGCCCGCCTGATCGTGCTGCAGGGTCGCGGCGAACTTGTAGCTGTGGATCGGCGGCAGACGGTCGTCGTGATCGCCCGCCGTGATCAGCGTCGGCGGATACTTGGTGCCCGGCCGCAGGTTGTGCAGCGGCGAGTACGCGCGCAGGTAGCGGAACTGCTCGGGGTTGTCGGAAGAACCGTATTCAGCGGCCAGGGTCCAGTTGATGCTGAAACGCTGGAAACGCAGCATGTCCATCACGCCGACCGCCGGCAGCGCCGCGCCGAACAGCTCCGGACGTTGCGTCATCACGGCGCCCACCAGCAATCCGCCGTTGCTGCCGCCGCGAATCGCCAGCTTCGCTGGCTGCGTGTACTTGTTGGCGATCAGCCATTCGGCCGAGGCGATGAAATCGTCGAAGACATTCTGCTTGCGCTCGAACATGGCGCCCTGGTGCCAGGCCTCGCCGTACTCGAAACCGCCGCGCAGGCTCGGCTGCGCGTAGACGCCGCCCTGCTCCAGAAACGCCACCGTTTCCGGCGAGAAGCGCGGCGTCAGCGAGATCCTGAAAGCGCCGTAGCCGTACATGATCGTCGGGTTGTTGCCGTCCAGCTTCATGCCGCGGCGATGTGTGACGAACATCGGCAGCTTCGTGCCGTCCTTGCTGGTGACGAAGACACGCTGCGTCTCGAAATCATCCGCCTTGAATTTGAGCTGCGGCTGCTTGAACACCGTGCTTGCGCCGGAGCGCACGTCGTAGCGATAGATCGTCGGCGGCTGCACGAAGCTCAGGTATGTGTAGAACGTCTCGGTATCGGCGCGCCGTCCGTTAAAGCCCCCGGCGCTGCCCAGGCCCGGCAGCGCAACTTCCTGCACCGACTTACCGGAGCGATCGAATACCCGGATCTGCGACGCAGCGTCTTTGAGGTAGGACGCGAAGAAGCGATCGCCCACCAGGCTCGCGTTCTGCAGCGCTTCGCTCGCTTCGGGAATCACGTTCTTCCAGTTCGCACGATCGGGCCTGGCGGTATCGACCTCGACCACGCGCCCCATCGGCGCCCCGCCATCGGTGCGGAACCAGAACCGACCGCCATCGTTGCCGACGAAGTTGTACGCGGCGTCGAAGCCCTTGATCAGCTCGACCACCGGCGCCTTCGGCTTCTGCAGATCCTTGTAATAGATCTGGTTGGTGCCGTCGCTCCCCTTCCAGATGAAGATGATCAGGTAGCGGCCATCCTCCGATACCTCCGGAATGAAGGTCCATTCCTTGATGTCGCGATTCTCGTAAATCAGCGTGTCATCCGACTGCGGCGTGCCGAGCTTGTGGAAGAACAGCTTGCTGAAGAAATTCACACCGCCGTCATAGCGACTGTAGTAGAGGCCCGACCCGTCCTTCCCCCACGCCACCGCGGCCCACTTCACGCCCTTGAGCTGCTCCGTAGAATCAGTGCCGGTGCTGACGTCGCGCACCTTCCACTGCTCCCAGTCGGAGCCCGCTTCCTGGATGCCGTAAGCAATGAGCTTGCCGTCGTCGCTCGGTAACCACGCCGCCAATGCCGCCGTGCCGTCGGCCAGCAGCGTGGCGGGATCGAGGAGCACGCGCGGTGTGCCGTCGAGCGAATCCGCGACGTAAAGGACCGACTGATTCTGCAGGCCGTCGTTGCGAGTGTAGAAATAGCGGCTGCCGCCCTTCACCGGCATGCCGAAGCGCTCGTAGTTCCACAACTGCGTGAGGCGCTCTTTGTACGCGGCTCGCTGCGGAATCTTCTCCAGGTAGGCGAACGTGACCTTGTTCTGCGCCTCGATCCACGCTTTGGTTTCGGGGCTGTCGAGCTGCTCCAGCCACCGATACGGGTCGGCGATCTTCTCGCCGTGATAGTCGTCGACCTGATCGACGCGCTTGCTCTGCGGATACGTCAGCTTCGCTGCTGCAGGTTGCGCAGGCGGCGCATTGTTGCCGCATGCAGCGAGTCCCAACAGGTAGACCGCACACAAGGCATTCGAAACTGCTCTACGCGTTTGCATATACCGTTCTTCCAGCGACGACAGTGCGCGCGATCTTGATGTCCTTCAGCGTGTCGGGATCGACCGCGTGCGGATCCTTCTCGAGGATTACGAAGTCGGCGTACTTGCCGACCGTGATCGAGCCCTTCACGTTCTCTTCATACGAAGCGTGCGCGCCGTTGATCGTGGCGATGCGCAACGCTTCGTCGACGGTAATCTTCTGGTTCGCGCCCCACACGCGGCCCGCGTAGTCCTTGCGCGTCACCATGCTTTGCAAAGCCATCAGCGGCTCGAATGGACCAGGCTGGTAATCGGAGGCGCCCGGCACGGGAATGCCCGCGTCGAGGAAGCTGCGATGGGCGAACATCCAGCGCACGTTGTCCTCGCCGTACGCTGCCCACTTCTCGCCGTGGTAGTAGACGTAGGTCCAGAACGGCGTCGGAATCGAGCCGGTCGCCCTGATGCGCCGGAGCAGATCCGGATTCACCAGCGTGCAGTGCTCGATGCGATGCCGGCGGTCCGGATGCGGCCAGAGTTTCAGTACGCGCTCGTAGGCATTGAGCACTTGATCGATCGCGACGTCACCGTTCGCATGAATGCCGACCTGCCAGCCGTGACGATGCGCATCCTCGACGACCTCATGAGTCTGCTTCTGGTCCATGACCTGGATGCCGTAGTCGTTAGGCTTGCCCGGATACGGCTTGCTCATGCGCATCGTGCGTTCGGACGCCGAACCGTCCGCGACGAACTTGGCGCCGCCGATACGCACGAACTCGTTGCCGAACCCGGTGCGGATGCCGCCGTCGCGCAGCTTCTGGTATGCATCGAGGCCGTCGCGGTTGAGACCGACTGCCATGACGTAAGCACGATGCAGCAGCTCGCCTCTTGCGAGCAGCGCCTGATAGGTCGTGATCTTGTCCGACTCCGCGCCGGCATCGTGAACCGTCGTCAGCCCGCACGCGACGAGCTGCTTCGACTGATACACCATCGCGGCCTCACCGCGCTGGCGCTCCTGCTCCGGCGTGAACGTCTCGACCTTGCCGACGCCCTCGAACTTCGTCAGTGCGAGATCGCCGACCTGCCCTTGCAGCTCGCCCTTCTCGTCGTGCCAGAAGCGGCCGCCGGGCGGATCCGGCGTGTCTTTGGTGATCCCCGCGAGCTCGAAGGCTTTGCTGTTCAGGAAGCCGGTGTGGCCGCCGCGGTGCATGACGATCACCGGATGATCGGGCACCGCCGCGTCGAGATCCTTGCGACTCAACAGCCGCTTTTCCTTGACCTTGGTGTCGTCGAACTTGAACGCGTTGATCCAGTAGCCCGGTGGCGTCTTCGCAGCACGCTCGCGCAACGCGTCCTGGATTTCTTTGATCGAGCGCAGATCGGCGTTGACGTCGTAGAGCTCCTGCTGCCTGCCAGGATGGCAGTGCGCGTCGATGAATCCCGGCGTCACGGTCATGCGCTCGCAGTCGATGACTTGCGTCTGCTTGCCGGCAAGATTGCGGATGTCGGCGCTGCTGCCGATTGCGATGAACCGTCCGTCTTTGACTGCGAAAGCTTCGGCACGCGGCATCCGGTCATCGATCGTCAGCACGTTGCCGTTGACGACGATCGAGTCAGGCGCGTAATCAGGCTTGCTGCCACTGCCCGCCAGCGTCTGCGCGCCCGCGAATACGGGCGCTGCTAGCAGCGCTCCCATACCCAGAGCTTCGCGCCGGCTGAGCTTCGACATAGTCAGGCGCCCCAGGCCTTTTCGTACACGCGCAGCCAGTTCTCGCCGAGCACCTTGCGCACGTCAGCTTCGCTCCAGCCGCGATTCAACAATGCCTGCGTGACCTTCGGCAGCTCGATGATGGTCTCGAAGTCCTTCACCATCTGCCACGGCTGATCGCTGTAGACGTCCGCGGGCCAGCGCTCGCGATCCATGCCCATCGCATCGAGATCGACGCGGCCGGTCATGAAGTCCGGTCCCAGGCCGATGTGATCGACACCGACCAGCTTCTTGAGATGGTCGAAGTGATCCATCAGCTTGTCGAGCGTCGCCTGCGGCGAATGCGGCACGTCCGCATCCTTGGGATTGCGCATGTGAAAGTCGCTGACGGACGTGAGCCCGACGACGCCGCCTGTGCCGGCAATCGCCTCGATCAGCCGATCGGAGATGTTGCGCGGGTTTTCGTTCAGCGCGCGTGCGTTTGTGTGCGAGCAGATGATCGGCACGCCTTTCGAGATCTGGATCGCATCGAACGAGGTGCGCTCGCCCGTGTGACCGCAGACGTCGAGCACCAGGCGCTGCTTGTGAATTTCTTCGATGTACTTCTTGCCGAGGCGCGTCAGCGGCACATCCGGATCGAGGCAGCCACCGCCGAAGATGTTCGAGTTGTTGTAGGCGATGCTGGCGATCCGCAGCCCGAGCTGCTTGTAAGCGCGCAGGTTCTGCACCGGCCCGACGCCATTGGCGTCGAGGATCAGCGGCTCGGCCATCTGCCAGCCCGAGACGTGCGCGATCTTGCCCTGCTCGCGCAGCTGCCGGATTTCGCGCACCGTGCCGGCCTGCACGATCCTGTCCGAGTGCTGGTCGAGGAACGTGAGCAGGCCCGCGAACGATTCGAGGCCGCCGACGCTTTGGTGCCAGCAGTTCACGCCGCCGGCCTTCAGCATGTCGAGATAGCTCTCGCTCAATCTCGCGCCGTCGAGGCCATCGACGACGACTGTCGAGCGCTGCACCTTCCACGCTTGTGGATACTTCGCGGGATCGACGCTCGTCACGCTCGGTGTCGCGACAGCCTGGCCCGCCACCGCGCGTATGGCCGGCGCCAGCGCAGCAGCCGATAGCGTCGCAATCAGGGCATCACGTCTGTTCATGAATTTTCTCCCGGAGGTCGTCGCTTGTGCCACTCAGTCGCGCGTTCATAGGCAGCGCCGAGCGCCAGCAACTTGCCCTCGCTGTAGCGCGGACCGCAGATCATCAATCCGATCGGTAATCCTTCAGCGGAGAACCCGCACGGCACGGTCAGCGCCGGCAGGCCCAGGCGGTTGAACGTGAGCGTGTTGTCGATCGAGAACAGCGGCCGGTCTTCGGCGTCAGGGCTGCTCTCCGCGCTCACTGCGGCCGCGATCGTCGGCGGCAATGCCTTCATCGTCGGCATCGCGAGCACATCGAAATCGGTGAATGCGCTATCGACAGTGCGCCGCAATCGCTGGATCGCAGCGAGGCCCGCAACGTAGCGCGACAGCTTCGCGCTGGTCGTGCCCTGCTTCGGGTCATCCAGGTACTGCACGCACCACCGCAGCGTGTTGCGCGTGCCCACGGTGTACTTGTCAGCTTGCTGTTCCAGCATCTTCTGGTGATAGCTGACGACCTCGGCGACGTTGATGATGATGTCGTGCGACTCGGTCTGCGGCGGCAACTTCACGTCCTTGATGCCGCCCGTCAGCTTGGCGATGACCGCCAGCGCTGCTTCTACAGCGCGCGCGACCTGCGGATCGACCTCGTCGAAGAATCCCTTGCGCGGAATGCCCACTCGCAACAGCTTCACCGGCTGGCGCGCCAGGGCCGCGTAATCTCGAACTGGACTCGCGACGCTGCGCGCGTCGAGCGGGTCGTAGCCGACCATCTGGCCGAACAGCAGTGCCGCGTCTTCGACCGTGCGTGCGATCGGGCCGCAGGAATCCAAGGTCGCCACCGATGGAATGATCCCGGTGTTCGAGACCAGTCCATCCGTCGGCTTCAGCCCCACGAGACTGCACCACGACGCCGGCAACCGCACCGAGCCGCCCGAATCCGTGCCCAACGCGCCGAAGCACATACGCGTCGCTACTGCTCCTGCGGAGCCGCTGGATGATCCGCCTGTGACACGATCGAGCGCCCACGGATTGTGCACGGGCCCGAAATGCGACGAGGCGCCGGTAGGACTCAGACTGAACTCGGCGAGATTGGCCTTCGCGAAGATCACCGCTCCGGCCTGGCGCAGGCGTTTCACGACGTGCGCATCTTCCGTCGGCACGCGATTCGCGTAGACCGCGCTGGCGGCCGTGGTGCGAGTGCCGGCGGTATCGATCGCATCCTTGAGCGCGATCGGAATGCCGTGCAGCGGCGAGCGGAATTTCTTCTGGCGCGCCTCGGCATCGAGCGTCGCCGCGTCCGCCAGCGCCTGCTCGCGCATCACGGTGATGAATGCATTGATGCGCGGATTCTCGGCGGCAGTGCGTTCGAGACAAGCGAAGGTCAGATCGCGGCTGGTTACTGCGCCGCTGTGAATTCGCCGCGACGCTGCAGCGAGCGTGAGCTCGGCCAGATCGCCGGCGGTGCCTTCGGTGCCGTTCGCCGGCGTCAGGTGCACGAACGCACCTGCAGCTGCGGCCAACAACATCTCGCGGCGGTTCATGACCTGAGCGGACTGCGCCGATAACCGTAGAGGAAGTAGACCACCGCACCGATCGCGGTCCAGATCGCAAACCGCCCCTGCGCGAGTTTCGGCAGACTCATGAACAGGTAGACGCAGCCGATCACCGCGGCGGGTCCGACCAGCCAGATGGCGGGAGTGCGAAACGGCCGCGCCCGATTGGGCTGCGACCAGCGCAGCACCATCACCGCAACTGCGACGGTGACGAAAGCGAACAGCGTCCCGGTATTCGAAAGCTCCGCGATCTCATCGACGGAGAACAGGCCCGCGACGATCACCACGAACAACCCGGTGATTGCCGTGATCACGTGCGGCGTATGAAAGCGCGGATGAACGTTGCTAAGCCGCTCGGGTAGCAGGCCGTCGCGCGACATCGCAAACAGGATGCGCGTCTGCGCGTAGATCATCATGAGCACGACCGTCGGCAACGCGAGGATCGCTGCCAGCGCCACGAGGTTGCCGACCGTCTGGAAACCCATCGTGCGCAGGATGGATGCGAGCGGTTCGGTATTGCCCGCGAGCTGCGTATACGGCGTCGTGCCCACGGCTCCCGCCGCGACCAGCACGTAGACCGTCGTGCAGATGATGAGCGAGCCGATCAGGCCGAGCGGCACGTTGCGATTGGGATTGCGTGTCTCCTCGGCCGCGGTCGAGACCGCATCGAAGCCGATGTACGCGAAGAAGATCAGCGCTGCCGCGGCCATGACGCCCTTCGCCACGCCGTCCACCTCGGTCGCACCGAAGCCGTAGGGCATGAAGGGATGGAAGTTCGCCCAGTCGATCTGCGGCACGGCGATGAGGATGAAAGCGCCGAGCGCGAGCATCTTCACGAACACGAGCACCGTCGTGAAGTACGCGCTCTCGCGCGTGCCGAGGATGAGCAGTCCGGTGACCACGACCACGGCAGTCACGGCGATGATATTCACGCCGCCGCCCTGGACCGCGAACATGCCGGCCTTCAAGGCGAGCGGCAGATCCATGCCCATGCTGTGCAGCAGTCCCGCCATGTAGCCGGACCACCCGACGGCGACGGCGGCGCCCGCGACGGCGTACTCGAGGATCAGGTTCCAGCCCACCAGCCACGCGAGAAACTCGCCCATCACCACATACGAGTACGTGTAGGCGCTGCCCGCGACCGGCACCAGCGCCGACAGCTCGGCGTAGGCCAGTGCGGCGAATGCACACACTGTCGCCGCGATGGCGAAGGACAGCACGATCGCCGGTCCCGCGCGCTCGGCGCCGATGGCGGTTAGCACAAAAATGCCAGTGCCTATCACGGCACCGACACCGAGCAGCATGAGTTGGATTGGACCGAGCGAGCGCTCCAGCCCTTTGCGCTCTGCCCCTTCGATGCATGCCTCGACAGGCTTGATTCGCCGGTTCATCTCTTTTCTTTATCGGGCCTGTTCGATGTTAGTCACGGAGGCCGGCGCGGCGATAACTAATACCTCTAATACGCGCCATAAGGGCGCGTTATCAGCAGCGACACTCAGTCTCAGTCCATCTTTCGTGGGTTGGTCGCGGCCTTCTCTTCGGGATCGGGCCGGCGCGGCGTCGGCTCGATGCGGCCGTTGCGCTTCACGATCCGGCCTCCGACCATCACGAACGGCACCTTGGCGAGGTCCTCGACGTTCGCGTCCGGCTTGCCCTCGACGAAGATGAGGTCGGCCAGCTTGCCGGGCTCGATCGTGCCGAGCCGGTCGGCCATGCCGAGGATCTCGGCATTGGTGCGCGTTGCAGCGATCAGCGCCTCTTGCGGCTGGTAGCCGATCTTCTCGAAATTCTTCAGCTCCTGGATGTACGGCCCCGGCAGGCGGCGGTACCAGGCCATGACGATGTCGGTGCCGACGCCGAGCTTCACGCCGGCATCCTTCATCTTCTTCACGATCTCGAACATGTGCGGCTCGGTCAGCGAAAAGCGCCGCGAGGTCGTGCCGTAGTAGCCGCCGTAGTTCTGGATGATGAGCTGGTACGGCACGATCGTCGGGATCGAAGCGATGCCGCGAGCGGCCATCAGCTTGATCGTCTCGTCGGAGCGCGGCAGCGGATGCTCGACGCAATCGACGCCGGCCTTCACGGCCATGTCGGTGAACACGTTCTCCGAATCGACCGTGATGCGCAGGCCGAGCTGGTGCGCCTCCTTCACGGCCATCTGGACTTCGTCCTCGTCGAAGTGGCTGGCGATCTTGATCCAGTCGGCGCCGCGCTTGAACTGCGTGCGGACGGCTTCGCGCCATTCGTCGGGACCATTCGCGGTGCGGATCATCGAGCCTTCGAACTCCGGCGCGGTGCGCTGAATGAACAGCTCGTCCGCATGTCCGCCGGTGCCGGTGATCAGCTGGCCGACCGGAAACACGCGCGGCGCTGGAATCATTCCCTGGTCCGCCCAGTCCTTGAGGATGAACGGCGCCATGCCGTTCGAGGCGGTGTCGCGCACGCTCGTGATGCCGCTGTCGACGAAGTAGCGCAGCCGCTCCATACCGCGCAGCGTTCCGTCCGACTGGCTATCGAGCGTCAGCTCGGGCGGACCCGAGCGGTCGAACACGTACGTCATGTGGATGTGCATGTCGATGAGACCCGGCATCACGGTGGCGCCGGCTGCATCGATCACTTCGGCATCCTTCGGGAAATCCGTCGCATTCGCCGGCAGGACTTTCGAGATCTTGTTGCCGACGACCACGACGGTGGCAGCGCGCGCCGGGGCGCCAGTGCCATCGAACAGGCGCGCATTCTTGATGACGAAGCTCGTCTTCACTGCGTTGAAGTCGGCGGGCATCGCGACGCGACGCAGGTCATCGGTCGTGGTCGCGCCCGGGTCGAAATAGCCCGACCGATCGAGCGGCACACTGCGCTCGTTCGCCGGCGGCTTCTTGTCAGCCGCGAGCACGCTGTTGCACGCCAGGCCCGCGAGAGCCATCAGCACCGCAGTCGCAGTGAATCGCTTCGTAGTCATTATGGTTTCCTGCGTTGTCGTTCGTGACGCCAGAGAACTTCGGAGCCGCGTTCGTGGCGCGACAGCACGCGCGCGATCACGAACAGCAGATCCGACAATCGATTGAGGTAGCGGGATGCTTCGGGATTGACGGTTTCCAACGCCGCGAGCGTCCACACGCGGCGCTCAGCGCGTCGCGCGACCGTTCGCGCTACATGACACGCCGCAGACATGGGCCCGCCACCCGGCAGAATGAAATCCTTCAGCGGCGGGAGCGGATCGTTGAATCCGTCGAGCTGCTGCTCGAGACGCTCGATCTGCGGGGCGGTGATCGCCTGGCTGCCGGGAATGCACAACTCGCCGCCGAGATCGAAGAGCTCGTGCTGAATCTCGGTGAGGCAGTCGGCCACGACCTCCGGCAGGTTGGGAACTGCGAGCAGCACGCCGATGGTGCTGTTGAGCTCGTCGACTGCGCCGTAGGCCTCGACACGCGCGTGATCTTTGCGGACGCGCTGACCATCGCCGAGACCGGTCGTGCCGTCATCGCCGGTGCGGGTGTAGATCTTGCTGAGACGATTGCCCACTGTTACTGGTCCTTCTCAGGACCCAACAGCTCCTCCACTGCGCCGTAGGGATCGAGCCGCTTCTCTGCAACGAGAGCGACGACGTTGTCCAGGCTCTGCGGATCCATGCGTCGCGCGAGGTCGCGCAACACTCGCTCGCGCAGCAGCGCCTGAATTTCCGAGCGCATTGCATCCGCGATGCGTCGTTGTGCTTCGCCGCTCTTGGCGGCCCAGTCGCGATGCTGCTGAACTGCGGCGATCAACTCATCGATGCCGGTATTGGCCTGCGAAGACGTCTTGAGCACGGGCGTGCGCCAGTCGTTGCGCGGCGTGCCGAGATTGAGCATCTGGCGCAGATCCTTCACGGCTTCGTCCGCGCCGGGTCGATCTGCCTTGTTGACCACGAGGATGTCCGCGATCTCGATGATGCCGGCCTTGATCGCCTGAATGTCGTCGCCGGCGCCAGGAATCGTCAGCAGACAAACCGTGTCGACCACGCGGGCGACATCGATTTCCTGCTGCCCGACGCCGACTGTTTCTACCAGGATCACGTCGAAGCCGAGCGCATCCAGCACGCTGACGACGCGACGCGTCGCTCGAGCCAGGCCGCCCGATTGCCCGCGGTTGGACATGCTGCGAATGAATACGCCGGTATCCAGATAGCGGTCGCGCATGCGGATGCGATCGCCGAGGATCGCGCCACCGGTGTAAGGACTGGAGGGATCGACCGCGACCACAGCCACGCGCGGCACCTTGCTGCGATAGGCCGCCGTCAGAACCGACACCAGCGTGCTCTTGCCAGCACCCGGCGGTCCCGTGAAACCGACCTTGATTGCGCGGCCAGTCTGCGGAAACGTCGCGCGAATGACTTCCGCCGCCTCCGGCTCGTCGTTCTCGACGATCGAAAGCAGCCGGGCAGTCTGCGCGATCTTCCCAGCGCGCGCGTCGGCCAGCAGCTCCGCAGCCTTGCTCATTTCTTGTTCACACGCTGCTTGTCGAGCGGCACGACCGCAACCGCCGTCGCTTTCACGCACAACACCGGCTCAGGCAGCACGTCGGCCGCGGAATCTTCCGGGTTCACCAGCTCGATCAGCTTGTACGCCGTGCACTCGAAGTTACGCGACGACTTGCCGACCTTCACCAGCTTCGCCTTCACTTCGAGGTAGTCGCCGCTGCGCACCGGCGCGAGAAATTCAGCGTTCATGACACGCATCAGGCCTTCATCGCCGTCATTGCGGATCAGCGCTTCGGTCACAGCATCGCTCATCAACTGCAGGATCCTGGCACCATCCACCAGGCCGCCCGCATAGTGGCCGTCGGCAGTGGACATGCGCAGGCGAATAGTGCTTTCCATCGGAGAATCTCGTTGCTAGGGCTGTTGTGGATCGGACGTGAACCGGATAGGACTCTCGCCAAGACGCCAAGACGGACTCCGGAAACTCAAAAATTTCAGAATTCATTGATTCTGACCTTGGCGCCCTTGGCGGCTTCGCGCCTCCGCGAGAGAAATTTTTCATTACCGCAAACCTCAACTCGCACCCGACGCGAGCGCGCGGTCGCGAACGACGCGGCGCGAGACCTTGCCGATGCCGGTGCGTGGCAGCTCTGTGACGATGTGAATGGCTTTCGGACGCTTGTAGCCGACCAGGCGTTCCTGGCAGAACGCTTTGAGCTCCGCCGGTTCGACGGCGGCGCCAGGCTCTAGGATCACAAATGCGTGGACGGCTTCGCCCCACTGCGTGTCGGGCACCCCGACCACGGCGACGTCGCTGACCTGCGGATGCTCCAGCAGCGCCCTTTCGACCTCCGTCGGCACCACGGTCATGCCGCCGCTCTTGATGATCTCTTTCACGCGCCCTTCGAGGCGCAGAAAACCCTCGGAATCGAAGCTGCCGAGATCACCGGTTCGCATCCAATGCTCGCTCATCACCTGCGCCGTCGCGGCATCGTCCTGCCAATAGCCGGCAAACAGCGTCGGGCTGCGAGCGACGATCTCGCCGTTCAGCAGATACATCTGTGCGCCGAACATCGCGCGCCCGACCGTGCCGATCTTGCGCAGCTGATCTTTGGCCTCGAGCACCGTCAGGCAGAGCTGCTCGATCATTCCGTAGAACTGGATGAAATCGACAGCGGGCATGCGCTCGATCAGCGCGCTGATCAGCTGCTCGGGCATGCGCTCCGATGCATAGGAAATCATGCGCAGCGACTTTGGAATCTCCGCCGGTGCAACTTCGAGTAAACGTCGTAGTGTCGTCGGCACCGCGTCGAAGTGCGTGATCTGCGCGTCGCGAATTGTGTCCCACACTGCGCGCGCTTCGAACTGCGGCAGGATGACGTGCGTCGCGCGCACCAGCGTGAGCGGCAGCAGGTGTTCGAGACACGACGAGAACATCGGCAGGAAGTGCAACGTGCGCTCGCCGTCCTGCAGCTGCAGTTCCAGCGCCATGATCATGGCCGATTCGGTAAGACTGCGATGGGTATGCACGGCTCCCTTGGAGCGGCCCGTGGATCCCGAAGTGAACAGGATCACTGCCGGATCGCTTGGCACGACCGAGATGGGCCGCGTCAGCGGCGATGCTGCGGCGAGCAGATCGGCATAAGAGTCCAACTCGCTGTTGACGGGCGGCTCATCGAGGCAGAGCACGTGCTCGATACCGGCCGCCTTGATCGCAGCACGCGACTGCGCAGCAACCAGCGCTTGCGCCGCACCGACGATGAGGACCTGCGGGCGAATCTGCGCCAGTGCGCCGTGTGCGTCTTTCCAGTTCCACCAGAAATCCAGCGGCGCGGCGATCGCGCCCAGCATCGGTACACCGAAGAACACTTCGACAAACTCGGGGCGGTTCGTCGTCCACAGCGCCACACGATCGCCCTTGCGCACGCCGAGTGCGGCGAGCGCACCGGCCAGGCGACAAGCGCGTTCGTGGACTTCGGCGTAGGTCCAGCTTTGCCGCCCCTGGACAACGCAGGCTCGCAGCGGCTGCGTCAGCGCTGCACGCGCCAGGATCGCATCGACGCGCGCCGCGCCGCCGTGCTCGGCACTGGTCATTGAGCTGCGTGCCACTTCCGGACGAAATCGATGATCGTTCCGGTCGGCGTGCCCGGACCGAATACTTCGGCGACGCCGAACTCCTTCACCTTCGGAATATCCGGCGGTGGCAGAATGCTGCCCATCACCACCAGCACTTCCTTCGCGGCCTGCTCGCGCAGGGCTTTGCAGATCTCCTCGGCGAAGTGCAGATGCGCGCCCGAGAGAATGCTCAGGCCCAGCACGTCCGCGTCTTCTTCCACGACCGTGCGCGTGATCATCTCGGTGGTCTGGAAAATGCCGGTATAGATGACTTCCATACCGGCATCGCGGAACGCGCGGGCAATGATCTTCGCTCCCCGATCATGGCCGTCGAGCCCCGGCTTCGCCACCACCACACGCAAAGGCTTCTTCATAGAGTGTTCTGGCCTTGAATAAGCTTGACTAGTAGACGAGCGGTGCACGGTATTCACCGAATACTCCCCGCAGTACGTCGCAGATTTCGCCCACGGTACCGTGCGCTTTGATGGCACGCACCACGCCGGGCATCATGTTCTGCCCACCGCGCGCGGCGGCTTCCACCTCTTTCAGCGCTGCGGCGACTTCGGCCTGTGGCCGCGAGCGCCGGATACTCTGCGTGCGCGAGATCTGCCGATCGCCCAGACCCGGGTCGAGCGTGAAAGGCTCGAACGGCAGCGGCGCTTCGGGCTCGACGTGAATGTTCACACCGACGATGTACTCGCTCTTCGCCTCGAGCGCGCGCTGGTACGCGGCAGAAGCATCGGCGATCTGCCGCTGAATGAAGCCGTCTTCGATGGACTGCACCATGCCGCCGCGATCCAGCACTTCGCGGATCAGCGCTTCGGCTTCTTCCTCCAGGAGCGTCGTCAGCGACTCGACGTAGTACGAGCCGCCGAGCGGATCGACCACATCGGCCACGCGATTCTCCAGCGCCAGGATCTGCTGCGTGCGAACCGCGATCTTGATCGCTCCTTCGGAAGGAATCTGATACGCCTCGTCCTTCGAGTTCGTATGCAGCGACTGCGTGCCGCCGAGAATCGCCGCCAGCGCCTGAATCGCCGTGCGCGCAATGTTGTTGTCCGGCTGTTGCGCCGTCAGGCTCACACCGGCCGTCTGGCTGTGCGCACGCATCGTCCACGAGCGCGGGTCCTTGCAGCCGACCCAGTCGCGCATCATGCGGCCCCACAGGCGACGCGCCGCGCGCAGTTTGCAGATCTCTTCGAAGAAATCGTTGTGTATGTCCCAGAAGAAGGATACGCGCGGTGCGACGAAGTCGGCGGACAAGCCGCGCTTCACCGCTTCGGTCACGTAGCAGTGCGCGCCAGCCAGCGTGAATGCCAGCTCCTGCACGGCAGTCGAGCCCGCTTCGCGAATGTGGTAACCGGAGACGCTGACCGGGTTGTAGCGCGGCATCGTTTTAGCCGCGTACTCCATCGTATCCACGACCAGGCGCACCGCCGGCGCCGGCGGATAGATGTACTCGTTCTGCGCCGTGTACTCCTTGAGGATGTCGTTCTGACAGGTGCCGGTGATCTTTTCTTTCGGCACGTTCTGCGCCTTGCAGACGACTTCGTACATGCCGATCAGCACGAATGCCGAAGCGTTGATCGTGTACGACGTGGACACTTCATCGAGCGGGATGTCCTTCATCAGCAGGTGCACGTCATCGACCGTGTCCACCGCAACGCCGATCTTGCCGATCTCGGGCACAGCGACCTTGTGGTCGGAGTCATAACCGAGCAGCGTCGGCAGATCGAAGTCGGTCGACAGACCGGTCTCGCCGTGCGCGAGCAGATATTTGTAGCGACCGTTGGTGTCTTCGGCGGTGCCGAAGCCTGCGACCTGGCGAATCGTCCACGGTCGTGCGCGATACATCGTCGGATGCACGCCGCGCGTGTACGGATACTCGCCGGGGTAGCCGATGTGCTGCGCGTGGTCGACGTTCTTGACGTCTGCCGGCGTGTAGAGGTCCTTGATGGGCAGCCCGGAAAGCGTGGTGAACGATTCCTGGCGCGCCGGCATCTTTTTCAGGCTCGCGGCCAGCGTCGTCTTCTGCCAGGTTTCGGGATCCGGCGATGCGTTGCTCGCCTTCGGATCGTTTGACTTGTCCACTCCACTCCCCCGAACAACGGAAAACCAGGCTGACCGCTAGTGTGCCTCCGGCCAAGCGCTAACGATAACTAATAGCTCTAATGAGAGGGATAAGGGGGTTTTGTAGGTAAGGGTGGGGTAACAGGAGATTTCTCGCCAAGCCGCAAAGGCGCCAAGTTGGACAAGGACGGAAGTTAGAAGGTCAGAATCCGAATCCTCAGAATCGAACCTCTGAATCTTCTTGTCCGTCTTGGCGGCTTGGCGAGAGTCTTCCCGTCACCGCGCTACGCTTGACCCCGCTACTTGTTCCCTTCCACAGCGTGCTGCGCGCAGGCGGAATCGTCCTTGGGCAGCGCACCGGATACGCCGACCGCGCCGCGAACAGTGCCATCGGCATCTGCGAACGGCCAACCGCCCGGCATCGCGACCAGCTGCAATAGCGAGTACGTGTCGCGGGCTGCCTGGTCTTGCTTGGCGACGTCGGCCAGCACCGCAGTCGGTGCTCCGACTCTGGCGGCGGACTTGGCTTTCAGCATTGCGACCTCGGCGCTGACCGGGCTTGCGCCCTTTTGCCTGGTGAATGCCAGCAGCGTGCCCGACTCATCCACGACGGCAATGCTGAGCGGCCCGAGCTTGTTCTGCGCCGCGTACGCCGCGCAGCGTTCGATCAAACGCGCGGCCAGCGGTTCGGCCTCGGGTGTCGGCGACTCCTTACCCTTCTTGGCGCCGCCGGCGACATCGATGACGAACGCGTGCAGGGCCGCCACATCTGCCTGTGACAACGCATTGCCGAAGTTCGGCATGCCCTTCGCTGCGCGCGTTCCCTTCAGCAGGATGTCCGCAAACTCTGCGTGGGTCGCAGCACTCATCCGGCTGAGATCCGGGGCGCGACCCTGTGCATGGCAGAGCGCGCAATTGCGTTCGTACAGTCCTCGGCCCTCCGCAACCTGCTCGGGCGTGCCGGGCGGCGGCAAGGCACCCGGCTCGGCGGGCGCGGTGTTCTGCGTCAGCATCGGGCGCAGCGGGACATCGCCGCCGCCGAGCTTGAACGTGACGATGCGGCCCAGGTTGCCGTACTTGTAATCGGCATAGCCCTGGAACGCAGCGCCGGTGCCCGCCATGACGCTGACGTACTGCTCGCCGCCGACGCGATAGGTCATCGGCGCTGCCATGATGCTGGTGCCGACGTTGATGTCGCGCAGTTGCGCACCGGTGCGTGCGTCGAACACACGGAAGTGACCGTCGATGTTCCCTTGAAAGACGAGCGAGCTTGCAGTGCTCATGACACCGCCAGGTCGACGCAGGAAATATCCGGGAGCGACGTCGCCGGTCATCTCGACTTCCCACGCCAGCTTCTGTTCCACGGGATTCCACGCGCGCAGGAACATCTTCGGTCGCGGCAGCGGCTGATCCAGCTTCATGCCTTCCGGCAAAGTGCCGGCCGGCAACGTGCCATCCGGTTCGACCAGCGCCTGGTTCACGCCCCAGGCGAGCGTGCCCTTCTTGTATTCGTACGGCGCAGTCAACGGCATGAACACCGCAGCGATTTCCTGCGCCGGAATGTAAACGAGGCCGGTGACCGGGTTGTGCGACATCGGCTGCCACTGGTGCGCGCCGACCGGACCCGGCAACAGCACGCGCGGCACCTTCGAGTAATCCGTCATCTCAGTTTCCTGAGGACGCCCCGTCTTCATGTCGACGCCGGTGGCCCAGGTCATCTTCGAATACGGCTTGGCGGAGAGCAGCTCGCCGGTCTGCCGATCGAGGACGTAGAAGAAGCCGTTCTTCGGCGCCTGCATGATCACGTGACGCTCGCGGCCGCCGATCGTGAGATCGGCCAGGATCAGCTTCTGCGTGGCCGTGAAGTCCAGCGTGTCGGCGGGCGTGACCTGGTAATACCAGACCATCCGGCCGGTATCGGGATTGATCGCGAGGATGCACGAGAGGAACAGATTGTCGCCGCCGCCGGGGCTGCGGATCCTGCGATCCCACGGCGCGCCGTTGCCGGTGCCGACATACAGCAGATTCAGCTGCGGATCGTAAGCCATGCCGTCCCACACGGTGCCGCCGAGACCGACGTCGTAGCGGGCTTTGGGCGACCAGGTCTTCGACGCCATCTTCAGCTCGGGATGCTCGAAGCCTTTCTTCGGATCGCCGGGCACGGTGTAGAAGCGCCACACCTTCCTGCCGGTCTCGATGTCGTAAGCAGTGAAATAGCCGCGCGCGTCGTACTCCGCACCAGCGTTGCCGATCACGACTTTGTTGCCCGCGATGTACGGAGCGCCGGTCATCGAATACGAGCGGTTTCGATCTTCGATCGTCTGCACTTTCCAGACGACAGCCCCGGTCGCGGTGTTCAAGGCATACAGCCAGCCATCAGCGGCGCCGACAAATACCTTGCCTTGCGATACGGCGACACCGCGATTGACGAAGCCGTAGCCCGCGCCTTCGTAGTCGATCTTCGAATCGAGCGTCGGCTCGAACTTCCAGCGCAGCGCGCCGGTCGCCGCGTCGAGTGCGTACGTGCGGCCCCCGTTGCCGCTCGTGTACATCACGCCGTCGATGACGATCGGCGTCGCCTCCAGCGTGCTCGTGAACTGGAGGTCGTAACCCCACGCGTAGCCGAGCTGCGAGATGTTGTCCGCGTTGATGCCGGTCAGCGGCGAGTAGTAGCTCTGCTTCCAATCGCGCCCGAGCGTGGGCCACGAGTCTGCGTCACGATCGTCGGCACTGGCCGCGAAGCTTGCAGTCGCCAGCACGATCGCGGCGGCAACGCACGACAGTATTCTCATGTTGCAGCCTCGGCAGCTTCCACCTTCAGTACGTTGTCTTCCGAGTCGCGATCCACGTACTTGTTGTACGGATCGAAACCGACGAACTTCGGCTCGTGATCGACGACGACGTTGAACGTCTGCTTGCCGGTGCGCACGCGCTGCTTCTGCAGGGACAGCACGCTGTCTTCAGTGAAGTCCTTCTTGCCCGGCTCGGCGCTGAACACGCCGATGTCGAATGAGCCGTCGAGAGGTGCCTCCGTCTCGGCTCCCTTGGCGTCCGCGTAGCGCTTGTGCGCTTCGACGTCGATCGCGACGTTCCACTTGCCGTCGGCCAGCCGCGTCTTGCGGGCACCCGTCGTCTTGAGGTCGTACACCGTGATCTTCTGGAACAGATCGGTGATCAGGTCCTGCTGCTCCGGCGAGGCCTGTGCGCGCAGACGCTCGATCAGATCGCGTGACGTCGGATACGGCGGTCCCTTGAAGCCGTAATCGGTAACCATCGCGCGCAGCGCGCGGTTGACGGCGTCCTCGCCCATCTGGTCCTTGAGCAGATACATCACGAGTCCGCCCTTCTGGTAGCGGATGTGCGCCTGGCCCTCGACTTCCTCGAGCGGGACCTCGCCGAGAATGTCGGTGGCGCGGTTGCGCAGGTAACTGTCGAGCGAGCTCTTCAGGAACTTGCGGATCTGCGACGGATTCATGTGCTCCATCACCATGATCGCCGAGTATTGCGCGAGCGTCTCCGACAGCACGGTCTGGCCTTGCATGTCGGCGCCGATGACCTGGTGCGCCCACCACTGGTGGCCGATCTCGTGCGCGGTCACGTAGGTGATGAAGTCGATGCGGTTCGGATCGTCGGCATCGGTGATGAAGCCGGCCGCTTCCGAGTACGGAATCGTGCCGGGGAATGCCTGCGCGAAGTTCATGTACGACGGGAACTCGATGATGCGCAGCTGCCGGAACTGGTACGGACTGAAGTTCTTCGAGTAGTAGTCGAGCGACGCCTTCATCGAATTAAGCATGCGCTTGACGTTGTACGGATGCGCCGGGTGGTAGTAGACGTCCAGCTTCACGTCGTTCCACTGGTCCTCGCCGACTGCGTAGCGCGCTGCCTGGATCGAGAAGAAGTTGTGGATCGGCGCCTCGGTCTTGAAGTGCGCCGTCTTGCGGCCGTTCGCGACCTTCTCGTCGATCTTGTAGCCGGGCGCGACCAGCACCTGGTCCGCTGCGGCCGTGACCGTGATCTCGGCATTCACCCAGTCGCTGTCGTGCCTGAAGTAGTGATACGCGCGACCGCTGTCGTCCCCGAGCTTCGGCGGACGCAGCTCGTCCGGCAACCCGTATTTGCGGCGGACCGTGCGGTCGTCGAGCGCCAGGAAATGATTCGGGCCGAGCACCGGCGCAATCTGGAAATTGTCGAGGAACGTGCCGTTCTCGACCACGCGCATTTCGTTGTTGGTGTTTCTGAAGCCGTGCTGCTCGCGCACGCCCTCGAACACGATCTTCGCCCGCTGGCCGGGCTGCAGCGGCGAGTCGAAGGTATAGATCCGATAATTCAGATCCGGGAACTCGCGGGTCAGATGCGCTCCCTGGACGTCGAGCACCGGCAGCTTGAGCTCGGCCAGGACCAGGTTGCCGAGGAACGACTTGGATTCGAACTGGCGCGGCCAGGTCACGTGCACTTCCTTGAGCGGCTCCTGCGTCTTGTTCTCGACCATGTACTCGCCGCGTACCACGACCTTCGGCAGGTCTGCGCGGATGTCGAGGTCGAGCTTCACGTCAGTGATGTGCGGCTGAACCAGCGTGCGGTACTGGAACAGCTCCTTCTCGTATCTGGCCGCCCACTCCTGGCTCGTGATGAGCGTGCGCCACTCATTGAGGACGTGCGTGTTGTAGGTGATGTAACCGCCAACGACGACCATCACGACGGCCGCCGCCGCCCCAATCAACCCCGCTGTTCCTTTGAGCCGCGGCGGCAAACGCTGCAGCCTTCCCTTCAGCGGCGCGGACGCACCGCGGCGCCACAAGCCGTATGCAAGCACCGCGAGGATTGCGGCAGCGGCCGACCAATACAGTCGATACCAGGCAGCATAGCCGGCGAAGGGCCCCTGCCCGTTCATATCTGTCAGCGGAATCGGCGAAGTACTGCCGTACAGGTAGAGATGGTTCTCCCAGCCGAAGCGCGGGAATGCCAGTTGCACCGCGAGGATCAGCAGCGTCACGAGCAAACCGCCGTACTTGTTCGGCACCAGCATCTGGATGAAGACGGCGAGCACCGCATACAGCAGCATGCTCAGCAGCCACGGCACCATGTACCACCACACGTAGTGCCCGAACTCGAAAGTCGTGTATCCCCTGAGCACCTGCACCGACAGGGCGCCGGCCACGCTGATGATGTCCATCGTGAACAGCACGATGACGATGGCGATGATCTTGGGAACGACGAACGCCCAGTCCGCTGCCGGCGTCGCATCGATGAACTCGTGCACGCGCCGTTCCCGGTCGCGCCACACCAGCTCGCCGGCGTAGTACGCCGCGATGATCAATGGAAACAGGCTGAACTGCTCGTTCAGCACGTTGATCATCAGTCGCGTAACCGGACGCGCGATCGTGACGCTGTCGTCACCCGCGTACCACAGGCCGACGATCGCGTTGAAGAAGGCGATGCCCACCAGCACGAAAAACGCCGGACTGCGCAGCACGCTGAGTGCATCGAAGCGAGCCAGCGTGAGCAACGGGCCCCAGCCGAGCGAGCGCGAATCCGTCGCGGGCCGCGGCAGCGATGCAACCACGGAGCCGCTATGAGCCTTCGCGGTTTCTGCCGGCTCGGCCGCCTTGGGCTTCGAGGCCTTGGTACCCGCAACCTTGTCCTGCCGGAACGAACGCCAGGTCCACGCCAGCAGCGCGAAGGCCACTGTCAGCCACAGCAAGCGATTCTTGAGAACTGGTCCCAGCAGCGGCGGCAGCACGGTGTTGCGATCGTTGGGCGACCAATGCTCGGTGGCATGTCGGAATGGCGCCAGGGCGAACGGATCGAGCCACGACATGATGTCGCGGAACTCGGCGCGCGCCAGGTAGGCCGCGCTGAGGAAGTACATCATCAGGACGATCAGCGCGACGACATATGCAGTGATCATCGAGCGCGAGATCGTCGCCACTGCAAAGAATGCGGCGCCGAGCAGGAACAGCGTCGGCACGCACATGACCAGATACGCGTACAGGTACGTGTCGAGACGGAACGCGCTGACGGTCGCCGGATCGTTCCCCGGCCAGAACGCGCCGATGGCCAGCGCGAGCGGCACGCTCAGGAACACGAGACAGCTCACCAGGAAGCCGCCCGTGAAGCGGCCGAACAGATAGCTGAACTGCGATAGCCGGGTCGTCCGGATGATGGGACCGAAGCCCGTCTCGTCGTCGCGCAGCACCGTGTTGGAGACTACGGCGGTCGAGATGAAGACCGCGAACGTCGTCATGATCATCGCCATCAGCGCGGTCGTGAACGGCGAATTGCGCGTCACGTACCCGCCCCAGCCGATGCGGATGCTGTCGGACATGACGATCGTGATCGTCAGCAGGAAGAACACGAGCGCCGTGATCCAGAAGATCGGCGACGTGAGCTGGTAGCGCAGCTCGAACCGCGCAACTTTGGCTAGCATGTCGTTACCTCAGGCCGCGCGACGCACGGACGACAGCGTCGAGAAGTACACGTCCTCGAGATTGCCCTCGACCGGCGCAAAGCCGTTGCCCGGATTCGCATCCGCCAGCACGTGGATGACCGTGCGACCGCCGTACAGGCGCGTCGCGATCACGTTGTGACTGGCGCGGTGCGCTTCGAGCTCCTTCTTGTCGATCAGCTTTTCCCAGATCCGGCCATGCAGCTCGCCGATGAGCTCGCGCGGTGTGCCGGCGCGCACGACCTTGCCGCCGACGATCATCGCCGTGCGGTGACAGACATTCGTGACATCCTGCACGATGTGCGTCGACAGGATGACGACCGTGCTCTCGGCGATCTCGGAGAGCAGGTTGAGGAAGCGATTGCTCTCCTCCGGGTCGAGGCCGGCGGTCGGCTCGTCGACGATGACGAGTCGCGGCTGACCGACCAGCGCCTGCGCGATACCGAAGCGCTGGCGCATGCCGCCGGAGAAACCGGCCAGTGCTTTGTTGCGCACCGGCCAGAGATTGACTTGATTCAGCAGTGTCTCGACGACTGTCTTGCGCTCGCCGCGCGAGTCGTAGCCCTTGAGCACGGCGATGTGATCGAGCATCTCGTACGCCGACACGCGCGGGTACACGCCGAAGTCCTGCGGCAGGTAGCCGAGCGTACGACGCAGCGCTTCGGGATCGGCCAGCACGTCGATGTCGTCGAAGCGGATGGCGCCCGTCGTCGGAACCTGCAACGTCGCGACGGACCGCATCAGCGTCGACTTGCCGGCGCCGTTCGGCCCGAGCAACCCGAACATGCCCGGCGGCACTTCGAGATTCACGGAATCCAGCGCGCGCGTGCCGTTCGGATACGTGTGCGAAAGGTTCTCGATCTTCAGCATGATGGTCTCCCCCCCGGGAAAATCAGTTCAGTTCAGTTCACGACCGGCAGCTCGATGGC